>Ga0209092_10003550_pt1 | contig 13495 bp, 9 predicted proteins | sample FraStrMetagenome_FD_187446 | JGI IMG/M metagenome (GOLD analysis project Ga0209092, IMG submission 187446) | Marine eukaryotic phytoplankton communities from Arctic Ocean - Fram Strait ARC3M Metagenome (SPAdes) (version 2) | ecosystem: Environmental > Aquatic > Marine > Oceanic | place: Fram...
AACGATGCGTGGCACTTTGTAACGGTCAGCCTGACGCCAGACAGTTTCGGTCTGTGGCTCAACACCGGCATTGGCATCCAGAACTGCAACCGCACCGTCCAGAACCGCCAGCGACCGCTCAACCTCGATGGTGAAATCCACGTGACCGGGGGTGTCGATGATGTTCAACCGATGCTTGCCGGTGTCCTTTGTTTCTCCGTCTTCGGTGCGCTCCCAAAAGGTGGTAGTCGCAGCTGAGGTGATCGTGATGCCACGCTCTTGCTCTTGCTCCATCCAGTCCATGGTGGCCGCGCCGTCGTGCACTTCGCCGATGTTGTGAGATTTACCGGTATAATACAAGATACGCTCGGAACAGGTCGTTTTACCTGCATCGATATGCGCCATAATACCAAAGTTACGATACTCAGAGAGGGGATAATCGCGTGCCATGAGAGAAGTGCCTTTAAAAGTTTACCAGCGGTAGTGACTGAATGCTTTGTTCGCATCCGCCATTTTATGCGTGTCTTCGCGTTTCTTAACAGCCGACCCGCGGGAGTTTACAGCATCCAGCAATTCGCCGGCCAGCCGCTCTTCCATGGTGTTTTCGTTGCGAGACCGCGAGGCTTTGATCAGCCAGCGAATAGCCAGTGCTTCGCGACGCTCGGGGCGCACTTCGACGGGCACCTGATAAGTGGCACCACCAACGCGGCGCGACCGAACTTCGACCGACGGCTTGATGTTTTCAAGCGCTTCGTGAAACACCTCAACAGGGGCACGTTTGCTTTTATCTTCAACGCGATCAAGAGCGTTGTAGACGATACCTTCAGCGATCGATTTCTTACCATCAATCATCAGGTTATTCATGAACTTGCTCAGAATCCGATCACCAAATTTGGCATCGGGCAAGATTTCGCGCTTTTCGGCGGCGTGACGACGGGACATAGGGTGTTCCTCTTACTTCGGACGCTTGGCGCCATATTTCGAACGACGTTGTTTGCGATCTTTGACGCCTTGGGTGTCAAGTACCCCGCGCAGAATGTGATAGCGCACACCAGGAAGGTCTTTTACGCGACCACCACGAATCAGAACAACAGAGTGTTCTTGCAGGTTGTGACTTTCGCCAGGGATATAGCTGATCACCTCAAACCCATTGGTCAGGCGCACTTTGGCAACCTTCCGCATCGCCGAGTTCGGCTTTTTGGGTGTTGTGGTATAGACCCGTGTGCACACGCCGCGTTTCTGCGGGCATTCCTGCAGGTGCATGGATTTGGATCGTTTTATTTTTGGCTGCCGCGGTTTGCGGATCAGTTGTTGGATCGTTGGCATTCCGGTTCTTTCCCCGTTTCGCTCAGCATTGCTTTGCACACCACATGTGTACATCTTCTTATTTGATGCGCTTTACGTATCCGCGTAGCGCAAAAACCGCATGCGTTCTGTTCTCGGCCAGAACGCCGCGGGGTGTCTCCAGAGGATCGAGGCACAGGCCTGGATCGTGACCACATAAACATTTGAATTCGACGAGTTGACGTAATCTTATCATCGATGTAGCGCGGCTATAGAGGGAGTCGCATAGGTTGTCAACAGCGACCCGACTGCAACAGCACCTTGCGCCATCAGCGTCGGCATGATTTCGTGGTTTTTATTTATAAACACATTGGGGTAAAGACATTTTGACCGAAACGATGCAAACGATCGGTATTTGCCGTTTTTCCTATCCCGCACAGGGCGGATTTCAGATTGAGCATTCCTCAATTAAGGAGCGCTGTGAGTTTTTATATCATCCAGCGCGGATGGACGAACGGTTTCGATTTTTCGAAACAATCTGCCTACCGGGTTTAAAAGCCCAAACAGACCCTGATTTTATATTTTTGGTCGTTATTGGGGACAGCCTGCCAGATCGCTACAAGCAAAAACTGCAACGCTTATTACACAGCCTGCCACAAGCCGTGTTGGTGACACGCCCAAGCGGGCCGCACCGGCCAGTCATGCAGGCGGTTCTGAGGCAGTTCCAAGACACCAAACGGCCCTGTGTGCAGTTTCGCCATGATGATGATGATGCTGTGGCGGTCGATTATATCGCCAAATTGCGGGAGACCGTTAAAGACTGCCGCGGCTATCTGGCCCGACACCGGCGCATAACAGTTGACTTCAACCGTGGCTTTACAGCCCGCCCAGACGCGCAGGGTTTGTGTGCCAAGCCGATCTTTAAACCCCATTTAGGCGTGGCTCTGGCAATGGCAGTCATGCCCGAGATCAGCCAAACGGTGATGAACTTTCAGCATAATAAAATGCCCCAGTTCATGCCCACGGTAACCCGCAGCGACCCGGACATGTTTACCCGTTGTCATGGTAACTTTAACGATTCAGACGCAAACGATGCCGCCCAGGCGCGGGGGCTGATCCGTCTAGACGCTGGAGGTGAAGCGCATTTCAAGCAGCGTTTCGCCATCGACTGCCAAGACATCCGACAGGTATTTTCGTCACATCCGTGACATTTTTGCTTCACGGTACAGGGTATAACATCCAGTGGCTGCAATAATGACCACCCCCAAAAAGGTCAGCGGCGTCGGCCATTCCCCAAACATCAACCATCCAAGCAACAACGCCCAGAGCAGGCTTGTATAGCGAAACGGGGTCACAGCGCCCAAATCACCCACCCGCATCACCATGACGCTGGTGCAATAGCCGGCAAAGATAAAGAGCGCCGATAAGATGATCAAACCAGTCTGCGTGCTGTCTGGCCAGACCCAAGTCTCGCCAAGCGAGATTACAGCAGCCACCACCGTCAATCCTGCAGATGAGGCGAAGGTGATCACCAAAGAGGGCACCTGCGCAGACATGCGTCGGGTTGAAAGGTCGCGAAAGGTCACGCATAAAACCGCCAAAAGCGCATAAATAGTATAGACATTAAATCCGCTGCTACCCGGACGCACAATCAACACCATACCGCAAAAGCCAATCAAAATGGCCACCATCCGGCGCCAGCCAACTGCCTCACGCAGCAACACCGCGCCTGCTAAAGTCACCGTCAGCGGCAGCAACTGTAAAAGCGCAATAACATTGGCCAATGGCATATTAAACAGCGCGGTTAAAAAAAACATCGTGGCCATAATTTCCGACAATGAGCGCAGAGTGATCAATTTGCGATCTGCCCGTGGCACCGGCAAACGCCAATGTCCCAACCACCACAAGGCAAGCGCGATCAAAAATGTCGATAGAACACCCCGTAAAAACAACAGTTGAAAGAACGGCAACGCACCATCTGTTGCCTTGATACAGGCATCGTTGACGGTAAAGGCCAACATGCTGGCCATCATAAGCAGCGCGCCACGGGTGTTATCTGTCACGAGAACGCTCCTTGGGGTTAACGACGGGCCATCCTACAGCAACACTGGCCTGTGCAAGAGCCTGTTGTTGCACCTGCGGCTAAAATCTGCACCCTCAGGCTTTGTAACCACAAAAAAAGCCCCGGAAGCGGCCGGGGCTTTTAATATTTCTGTGAGGGACCAATCTGGTTTTAACCTTCCGGTGTATCCACCAAATTGGTGTCAAACACATCTGCGCCAAACACATCATCATCGCCACTTGGTGCGGCCAGTGCCACAGCGGCTTCAGCCTCGACGCGTCGAGCCTCAATCACAACATTATCGCGGTCTTGCGCTACCTGACGCACTTGCATCGCGGCCCCACCGGTTCCGGCAGGGATCAGACGACCCACGATTACGTTTTCTTTCAGACCGATCAGTTTGTCCCGCTTGCCTTGCACCGAGGCCTCGGTTAGCACCCGTGTGGTTTCCTGGAAGGACGCCGCAGAGATAAACGATCGTGTCTGCAGCGAGGCTTTGGTGATGCCAAGCAGGATTGGTTCGCCCTGCGCCGGACGACCGCCACGTTGCTCTGCCTTCGCATTTGCGGTGTCGAACTCGATTTTATCGACGTGTTCGCCCTTCAACAGTGTGGTTTCCCCACTGTCAGAGATTTCCCACTTCTGCAGCATCTGGCGTACGATCACTTCGATATGCTTATCGTTGATCTTCACACCCTGCAGACGATACACATCCTGCACCTCATCAATCATATAGTTGGCCAACGCCTCGATCCCCATGATTGCAAGAATATCATGCGGTGCAGGGTTGCCATCAACGATATAATCGCCCTTTTGGACAAAGTCGCCTTCACCCACTGGAATGTGCTTGCCTTTGGGAACCATATATTCGACTGGCTCAATGCTCTCGTCCGCAGACTCGATACTGATGCGCCGCTTGTTTTTATAATCCTTGCCAAAACGCACATAGCCATCAATTTCTGCAATGACTGCGTGATCTTTCGGACGCCGCGCCTCGAACAATTCCGCCACCCGTGGCAAACCACCGGTGATATCTTTGGTCTTGGCACCCTCACGTGGGATACGCGCAACAACATCGCCCGCTTTTATATCTTGACCGTCTTCGCACGACAAAATCGCGTCAACCGACATCGGATAGGTTAGCGGGTTTCCCGCCTCGTTGCGCAGTGGTTCACCTTCCGGATCCAGCAAGATAATCTCTGGCTTCAGCTCATTGCCTTTTGGCGCAGCACGCCAATCGACAACAATTTTCTGGGTCATGCCTGTAGCATCATCGGTCTCTTCACGCACAGCAATCCCATTGACCAGATCGACGTGTTTTGCCGTACCTGATTTTTCGGCAATAATGGGTAGCGTGTAAGGATCCCATTCAAAGAGTTTATCACCGCGTTCGATTGTTTGACCAACCTTCACAAACAATTTTGAACCATAGCCCAGTTTGTGACTTGCGCGCTGTTCCCCCTGCTCGTCGATCACCAACAGCTTCATATTCCGGCCAACGACCAAAACGTCACCAGCCGAATTTTTCAAGGTATTTTCACCCTCGAAAGTAATCTTACCAGGCTGCGATGCCTCAAGGAAAGACTGCTGGCCACCCTGCGCAACACCGCCGATGTGGAACGTCCGCATCGTCAACTGTGTGCCTGGCTCACCGATGGATTGCGCCGCAATAATGCCCACGGCCTCACCGGAATTCACGATGGTACCCCGCGACAGATCACGTCCGTAACACAAGGCGCATACACCTTCTTCAGCCTCACAGGTCAGCGGGCTGCGAATACGCGCAACCTGAAGTCCCGCAACATCCACGGCATCCGCCAGGCGTTCGTCGATCAACTCACCATGCGCCACAAGAACCTCATCTGTCCCCGGCTTGAGCAGATCTTCCGCGGCAACCCGACCCAGCAAACGCTCGGCCAGAGACAACACGACCTCACCGTCATTCACCGCTGTTTCGGCGGTAATGGCTTTTTCGGTGCCACAATCATACATGCGTACGATACAATCCTGCGCCACATCCACCAAGCGACGGGTCAGATAGCCCGAGTTGGCAGTTTTCAACGCCGTGTCAGACAGACCTTTGCGCGCCCCGTGGGTCGAATTAAAGTATTCAAGAACCGTCAGGCCCTCTTTAAAGTTAGAGATGATTGGTGTCTCGATAATATCGCCGTTTGGCTTGGCCATCAGGCCTCGCATACCACCAAGCTGCTTCATCTGCGTGACCGAACCACGCGCTCCAGAGTGGGCCATCATATAGACACTGTTGGGTTCAAGCTCTGCGCCATTCTCATCGCGGCGTGGCGCCGAAATCGTGGACATCATCGCATCGGTAACCTTGTCGTTACATTTCGACCACGCATCGACAACTTTATTATATTTCTCGCCCTGAGTGATCAGACCGTCCATATATTGCTGTTCAAAATCTTTGACCTGACCGCGGGTCTCATCCACCAAGGTCCATTTGTCATCGGGCACCACCATATCATCTTTACCAAACGAGATGCCTGCTTTGAAAGATTCCCGAAAGCCCATGGTCATGATCTGGTCACAGAAGATGACGCTCTCTTTTTGACCACAATAGCGGTAGACCGTATCGATCACCCGCTGCACGTCTTTTTTCCGCAACAGATCGTTGACCAGATCAAACGGCGCTTTCGCGTTTTGTGGCAGCAAAGCCCCCAGACGCACACGACCAGGCGTGGTTTCAAAACGAACCTGCACCTCGTTGCCCTCATTGTCGATCTGCGGAATACGGGCTGTAACTTTGGCGTGCAAATGCACCAGACCAGAATCCAACGCATATTGCACTTCTTCGATCGAGCTGAAGATCATGCCTTCGCCCTTCATGCCTTCACGCATGATGGTTGTATAGTACAGACCCAGAATCATATCCTGTGACGGCACGATAATCGGTGCACCGTTGGCTGGCGACAACACGTTGTTGGTCGACATCATCAGGACCCGGCATTCCAGCTGCGCCTCGAGGCTCAGCGGCACATGCACCGCCATTTGGTCCCCGTCAAAGTCAGCATTAAACGCCGAACAGACCAGCGGGTGCAGCTGAATGGCTTTGCCTTCGATCAGGGTCGGTTCAAACGCCTGAATGCCCAAACGGTGCAGCGTTGGCGCACGGTTCAACATCACCGGATGTTCGCGGATCACCTCATCGAGGATATCCCAAACTTCGGGGCGTTCTTTTTCAACCAGCTTTTTGGCTTGTTTCACGGTTGATGACAGGCCTTTGGCCTCAAGCCGCGAATAGATAAACGGCTTGAACAACTCAAGCGCCATTTTCTTTGGCAAACCACATTGGTGCAATTTCAGCTCTGGCCCAGTCACAATCACCGAACGGCCCGAGAAATCGACCCGCTTGCCCAAAAGGTTCTGACGGAAGCGACCCTGTTTGCCTTTCAACATATCCGACAGGGATTTCAGCGGCCGCTTGTTGGCCCCCGTGATCACCCGGCCGCGTCGACCGTTGTCAAACAAGGCATCGACAGATTCCTGCAACATACGCTTTTCGTTGCGCACGATAATATCGGGTGCACGCAACTCAATCAGCCGTTTCAAACGGTTGTTGCGGTTGATCACCCGGCGGTAGAGGTCATTTAGATCCGAGGTGGCAAACCGGCCACCATCCAGTGGGACCAGCGGCCGCAATTCAGGTGGGATAACCGGAACAACGGTCAGAATCATCCATTCGGGCCGATTGCCGGATTCCAAGAAAGACTCGACAACTTTCAGGCGCTTGATGATTTTTTTCGGCTTGAGCTCGCCGGTGGCCACTGCCAGATCGGCACGCAATTGCTCGGCCTCGGCATCCAGGTCAATCGCCGCCAGCATTTCACGGATGGCTTCTGCGCCGATATTGGCGGTAAAAGCATCCATGCCATAGGTGTCTTGCGCCGACATATACTCTTCTTCGGTCATCATCTGACCATAATCAAGGTCTGTCAGACCCGGTTCGATAACCACGTAGTTTTCGAAATAAAGCACCCGCTCGAGATCGCGCAATGTCATGTCCAACATCAAACCGATGCGCGACGGCAATGATTTGAGAAACCAGATATGGGCAACAGGCGAGGCCAACTCGATATGGCCCATGCGCTCGCGACGCACTTTTTGCAACGTGACTTCAACGCCGCATTTCTCGCAGACAACGCCGCGGTATTTCATCCGCTTATATTTCCCACACAGACATTCATAGTCTTTGATTGGGCCAAAGATACGGGCACAAAACAGGCCATCACGCTCGGGTTTGAACGTCCGGTAATTGATCGTTTCAGGCTTTTTGATCTCACCGAACGACCATGAAAGAATACGTTGGGAGAGGCCAGCGACACTCTGATTTCATCAAAAGATTTGCTAGGTGCCAGCGGGTTGAAAGGGTTGCTTGTCAGTTCCTGGTTCATTTTTCAGATCCTTAAATTAGGGCAGAAGGGAAAGGCTGTGACGGGGGCGACCCCGTCACGTCTCTTCCTCGGCATCCAGGAGTTCCATGTTTAGGCCAAGGCCACGGACTTCTTTTACCAAAACGTTAAAGCTCTCTGGTATGCCCGCTTCAAAGTTATCTTCGCCTTTCACAATCGATTCATAGACCTTGGTGCGGCCTGCAACATCGTCAGATTTGACCGTCAGCATTTCCTGCAGGGTATACGCGGCGCCATAAGCCTCGAGGGCCCAGACCTCCATTTCCCCAAAGCGCTGACCACCAAACTGGGCTTTACCACCCAATGGTTGCTGCGTGACCAGACTGTAAGGTCCGGTAGAGCGCGCGTGGATTTTATCATCCACCAAGTGGTGCAGCTTGAGCAGGTATTTCACCCCGACAGTGACAGGACGGGTAAACTGCTCGCCCGTGCGGCCATCAAACAAGATGGATTGACCCGATTCACTAAAACCTGCGCGGCGCAGTGAATCGTTGACGTCGCCTTCTTTGGCCCCATCAAACACCGGGGTTGCGATCGGCACACCCTGGGCCACATTGCCAGCCGCCTCGATCAACTCGTTTGTATCCAGACTGATGATACCCTCATCATAGACATCATCACCATAAGCCAAGCGCATCGCCTCGCGCACCGGTGTCAGGTCGCCTGAGCGGCGGTATTCTTTAAGGGCTTCGTCGATGTTCAGGCCAAGTGCCCGCGCCGCCCAACCCATGTGGGTCTCAAGGATTTGTCCCACATTCATACGCGACGGAACCCCCAGCGGGTTCAGGCAGAAATCCACCGGCGTACCATCGGCAAGGAACGGCATGTCTTCCATCGGGACAACCCGGGAAATAACGCCTTTGTTGCCGTGACGGCCAGCCATTTTATCACCCGGCTGCAGCTTGCGCTTGACCGCAATAAACACTTTGACCATTTTCATCACGCCCGGAGGCAGATCATCACCACGGCGGACTTTCTCAACTTTGTCCTCAAAGCGGGCATCCATCTGACGCTTTTGAGCTTCATATTGCTCATTCAGCGCCTCAACAATCTGGGCATCAGCCTCGTCGGCCAGCGCCAGTTGCCACCATTGGCCCTTGGACAACATGCCCAAAACATCTTCGTTGATTTCACAATTCGACCGCACGCCCTTTGGGCCTTTAACGGCAGTTTTGCCAATAATCATGCTGTGTAGACGCGAATAGGTGTTGCGATCCAAGATGACCATTTCGTCATCGCGATCGCGCGCCAGACGCTCGACTTCTTCGCGTTCGATCTGAAGTGCACGCTCGTCTTTTTCAACGCCGTGGCGGTTGAACACACGGACTTCGACAACGGTGCCGAAATCGCCGGGTTTAACCCGCATCGACGTGTCACGCACATCTGAGGCTTTCTCACCAAAAATCGCCCGCAACAGTTTTTCTTCTGGAGTCATCGGGCTCTCGCCCTTGGGGGTAATCTTACCCACCAGAATATCGCCCGGCTCAACATCCGCGCCGATATAGACAATACCGGCCTCATCGAGGTTGCGCAGCGCCTCTTCTCCAACGTTCGGGATATCACGGGTGATTTCCTCTGGTCCCAGCTTGGTGTCACGTGCGGCAACCTCAAACTCTTCGATGTGGACCGATGTAAACACATCATCGCGGGCAATGCGCTCGGAAATCAGGATTGAATCCTCATAGTTATAGCCGTTCCAAGGCATAAACGCGACGACCACGTTTTTACCAAGCGCCAGCTCGCCCATATCCGTCGACGGACCATCGGCAATCACTTCGCCCTTGCCAACCTTGTCACCCACTTTCACCAACGGACGCTGGTTGATACAGGTGTTTTGGTTCGAGCGCTGGAATTTACGCAAACGGTAGATATCAACACCGGGATCGCCGGGTTTGAGATCATGGGTTGCGCGCACAACAATCCGCTGGGCATCGACCTGATCGATGACGCCAGCGCGTTTTGCCATAATTGATGCGCCAGAATCCCGGGCGACAACCTCTTCGATGCCGGTTCCAACCAGCGGCGCTTCTGCGCGCAGCAATGGCACCGCCTGACGTTGCATGTTCGACCCCATCAGGGCGCGGTTCGCATCGTCATTTTCCAAGAACGGAATAAGCGAGGCGGCAACTGATACCAGCTGTTTAGGGCTGACGTCGATCAGATTGACGCTTTCACGCGGTGACAAGGTATAGTCACCGGATTTACGAGTCGAGACCAGATCGTTGACGAAATTGCCATCCGCATCGAGCGTTGCGTTAGCCTGTGCCACGGTGTGGCGCATTTCTTCGGTGGCCGACATGTAATGCACTTCGTCGGTCACTTTGCCTTCGGTTACCACCCGGTAAGGTGTCTCGATAAAGCCGTATTTATTCACCCGCGCAAAGGTCGCCAATGAGTTAATGAGACCGATATTCGGGCCTTCGGGTGTTTCAATCGGACACATGCGACCATAGTGGGTCGCGTGCACATCGCGCACTTCGAACCCGGCACGTTCTCGCGTCAGACCACCTGGTCCAAGCGCAGACAAACGCCGTTTGTGGGTGACTTCCGAAAGCGGGTTGGTCTGGTCCATAAACTGCGACAATTGTGACGAGCCAAAAAATTCGCGTACCGCAGCGGCGGCCGGTTTGGCATTGATCAGATCTTGAGGCATGACAGTGTCAATTTCGACCGAAGACATGCGTTCCTTGATCGCACGCTCCATCCGCAACAAGCCAACACGGTATTGATTTTCCATCAACTCACCAACCGAACGGACCCGGCGGTTTCCAAGATGGTCAATATCGTCGATGTCGCCCTGGCCATCGCGCAACTCAACCAGCGCCTTGATGCACGACACAATGTCTTCCTTGCGCAGCGTGCGTTGGGTGTCTTCGGCATCCAGTGCCAGACGCATGTTCATTTTCACCCGACCGACGGTCGACAGATCATAGCGCTCACTGTCAAAGAACAAAGTGTCAAACAGCGCCGATGCCGCCTCGACCGTGGGCGGCTCTCCCGGGCGCATGACCCGGTAGATATCCATCAGCGAGGTGTCGCGGTTCAGGTTTTTATCCATCGCCATCGTATTGCGCATATACGCACCAACAGTGATGTTATCGATATCCAGCACTGGAATGTCGGTAATACCAGCATCCAAGAGATCTTTCAGAGTACCCCCGGTTACATCACCGGCCTTGTCCAGTTCCCACGTCAACTCATCGCCAGCTTCGACATAAATCGCACCGGTTTCTTCGTTGATGATGTCTTTAGAGACAAACTTACCAATGATATGCTCAAACGGCACCAAAAGATCCGTGACGGTGCCCTCATCAATGAGTTTCTTGACTGCGCGCGGCGTTACTTTTTTACCGGCTTCGGCAACAACTTCACCCGTTGCGGCATCGATTAAATCATAGCTGGGACGCGTACCGCGTGCCCGCTTTGGAAAAAACTTGGTGACCCAGCCCTTGCTGGCGTCCTGTCGGAACGACACCGTGTCATAATAGGCATCCATGATACCTTCCTGATCGAGACCCAGCGCGTATAGCAAGGTGGTGACAGGCAGCTTGCGACGACGGTCAATACGCGAATAGACGATGTCTTTGGCATCAAATTCGAAATCCAGCCAAGAGCCGCGATACGGGATAATCCGGCAGGTAAACAACAGTTTCCCCGAGCTGTGGGTCTTGCCGCGGTCGTGATCGAAAAACACGCCTGGCGAGCGGTGCATTTGCGACACAATCACACGTTCGGTACCATTGACCACGAAGGTCCCGTTCGGGGTCATCAGGGGCATGTCGCCCATGAAGACATCTTGTTCTTTAATGTCCTTGACCGATTTCGCGCCGGTGTCTTCGTCGACATCAAACACGATCAGCCGCAGGGTCACCTTGAGCGGACCGCTATAAGTCATGTCACGCTGCTGACATTCCTCGACATCATACTTTGGCTTTTCAAGATCATAGCTCACAAATTCCAGCACGCTGGTCTCGTTGAAATCCTTGATCGGAAACACCGACTGAAAAACACCCTTTATACCTTCGCCATCCATCGGGATCGGCTGATCTCCAGAAGATAGGAACAATTCATAAGAAGACTTCTGCACTTCAATCAGATTTGGCATCTCCAGGACTTCACGGATTTTGCCATAGTATTTGCGCAGACGTTTCTGGCCAAGGAAGCTTTGAGCCATGGTCGGTATCACCTTTCAATTCTCACGGGCTGTGCCTGCTGTCGGGGTTCCAGCACCACATCCCTCCGAGATAACAGATTACGGTCCATTCTTGGCCGTCGTCCCAATGACGGCCTCTCGACACGATAACCTTGTCTTAAAAAACGTCTGCCCCGCAGGCCCTTTTTAAGACAGGTCTGGCCGGGCACGGTATTCCGCGCCCAGCCACTTATTCCACATCGGGTTGCCCCGAAGGCAATTACTTAACTTCGATCTCTGCGCCGACTGCTTCCAGCTTGGCTTTGACATCGTCTGCTTCGTCCTTGGAAACCTGCTCTTTGACGGCTTTGCCGCCGGCTTCAACCAGTTCTTTGGCTTCTTTGAGACCCAGACCAGTGATGGCGCGAACCTCTTTGATGACATTGATTTTCGACTCACCGAAAGATTTCAGGATCACGTCGAATTCAGTCTGCTCTTCTGCAGCTGCACCACCGGCGTCGGCTGGGCCTGCCATCATGACAGCGCCACCCGCAGCAGGCTCGATGCCATACTCGTCTTTGAGGATAGTTTTCAGTTCTTGTGCTTCAAGAAGCGTCAGTCCAACGATCTCTTCAGCAAGTTTTTTCAGATCAGCCATGTGTGACTCTTTTCCGTTTTTAAGTTGTGTTCCAACGTGCAGGGAGGATCCCCACGCAGATCAATAGTTGCTTAAGCAGCTTCGGCCTTTTCTTCCAAGGTCGAAAGGATGCTTGCGATGTTCGAAGCAGGTGCGCCAATGGCCCCGGCAATATTCGATGCAGGTGCGACGATACAGCCCGCGATCGAAGCAATAAGCTCCTCGCGCGATGGCATGCTCGACACGGCCTTAACACCGGCCCGGTCCAGACCGTTTTCACCCATTGCACCACCGAGAATATCGAACTTTGAATTCTCTTTGGCGAAATCTTCGGCCACTTTGGCAGCTGCCACAGGGTCCTCAGAATAGGTCAGTACGGTCATACCCGTTAGAAAGTCGGCAATGCCTGCGCATGGCTTACCCTCAAGGGCGATCTTGGCGAGCCTGTTTTTGGCAACGCGAACACCACAGTCTGCGTCGCGCGCACGCGCTCGCAGGGTCTGCATCTCCGCAACTGTAAGACCAGCGTAGTGGGCAACCACTACAACGCCAGAGCTTTCAAAGATTTGGCCGAGTTCGTCGACCACTTTCTCTTTCTGGGCTCTATCCACAGTTTCACTCCAAATTTGGGGGTTTCCCCCCGGCTCAGTTAAACCCTCAAAGACGAGGGCATTCGGGTCCAATAAAAGGGTCCCGAGGCCGTGATCACCCGAAGGTATTACCCCATCGGAAATCTTGTCTCGTTCCCCATCTCAGGAAGGAATTACCGGGCCTTTCGGCCCAACCCTCCATCTCGGACAGGACGTAGCGTTTCCGCTTCGCCATCCGCCCCGGGCAAGCCCGAGGCAAATTTCTTATCGCGCGGTGGCCGCTGCGATATCGATGGTCACGCCAGCACCCATGGTAGAGCTCAGCGAGATCTTGGTCATATACGACCCCTTCGATCCAGTTGGCTTAGCCTTCTGTACCGC
>Ga0209092_10003551_pt1 | contig 13492 bp, 8 predicted proteins | sample FraStrMetagenome_FD_187446 | JGI IMG/M metagenome (GOLD analysis project Ga0209092, IMG submission 187446) | Marine eukaryotic phytoplankton communities from Arctic Ocean - Fram Strait ARC3M Metagenome (SPAdes) (version 2) | ecosystem: Environmental > Aquatic > Marine > Oceanic | place: Fram...
TTCAAAATTCTTTTCAATATTATTTCAAAATTCGAAATCCAAAGATGGGCAAGGTACGTACTGATTCAAATCAGTAAAAAGGTAGGATCATTAAGACTTTGCATAATATTTTGGAAACATCAGACTGGTAATACGGAAAAAAGGTAAAGTCACACTCGTTTGTAAAATAATGCAAACTTGATGTTTATTCTTATGTACAGCATTGCAGTTACAGACGTTTTTTCCGGGACGAACGGTTTTTTACGAGTAATTCGATGATTTATTGATAGTTGGAGCGTATTATACGAACTTGGTCGGATCTTTATCTTTATTTTTTTTCCGGGACGAACGGTTTTTTATTAATTAATTGAGGCTGGCCGGATTCTCTTTAAGAACGGGATCAGAGTTTAGTTTTTTTCCGGGACGAACGGTTTTTTTGGTTGGTGGATTTTTGATGTAATGTTCTGATGGCGTTTATCCTTTAAGAAGTCTAGCTTGCTAGCATTCCCTACTTGTAGGGCAACCGGGAGCTGAAGCATGCACCTCAAAGAAAAGTCCTTCGGGGCCCCAGTAACTTGAGCACAAATCCTTCTCTCCGGAGTCGTAATTTCAACTCCCGGTTCGTTTGAATGAAGTAGTTGCAAAAATTGTCCGCGTGCAATTGCCTAAACATTCGTTAAACTAATATATCAGAACAAACAAACAAACAAACGTACATAAGAGTGTTTAAGTAATACGTTTAATTGAACCCAACTTTAATAATAAAAGATTTTTTATTTTATCTCTACGATTTTATTTTTTCTTCGCGATGCCTTCTCTGTTTTCGTCTAAAAAGAAAAATCTCGGTCGTGTTCGGGAGCTTCAGTCGTTGTTCGCTAGCCGTATTTCGGTTTCGGGTGTGCCTGGGAATGATGGTGCCGCGCCGGCGGTGCCTACTGGTAAGTTGCCAGGGGGGGGGGCTTCTTGGAAGGTTCCACTGTTGGAAACTCGTTTGTATTCATTCGTGATGAATCTCTCGTTTGTGGAGATGTGATTGGAGCGGGTGGAAATTTTTGTGTTAAGCAGAGGGGTGAGTGTGCCATTGTAAAGCATGAACGATCTCGGTTTCAGGAATTGGTTGCTGGTCTTTATTTAAAGGGTCCAAACAATGATTCTTACTGCTCACCGTGTGTCCCAAGTAAATTTTTGGGCCAAGATGCTATTCGAAGGTTGATGGATGAACATTGTGATGACGTTGGAGAAGCTAGAAAGAAGTTGGATATTATTATTGCTTCTGGAGTTAAATGCGATACTGCGAACGACATTGATGGCTTAATTCAGACCAAAAAACCTCTTTGATTTGCTACGCCAGTAAAGAAGGAAAGTAAAAATTTAAATTTACGAGCAAAATTTGATACTGTATTGAACGTCGTAAATGAGGAAAACGAGGAAGGATGTACAGGCGATGAAGATGATAAAACACAAACACTCAACGAATATCTAATTGGACTTACATCTACCGTAGAAGAAAATCAAGCAGATATTGAACGTATTCATGACCAAATATTTGAATCCACTAGTCAATTTGGAATTGCTCCTAAATCCTGCCCTCCTACCCTTTGGGTAGCACATATGGAAGTGAAAGGGGAATTGGAGGAAGTAACTGAGTCTTTGAAGAGGAAAGCTGATGTCTCGTTAAGGCAACAAACCATTGATTTACAAACTAAACTGTCTGGCGTAGAACGTGATTACGCAAAACTGCGAAAAGATGTTGAGGTGTCTTTCCAGGAGGTTGCTAACGAGTTATATGCTGTTGGCAATCAAGTATCTACTAATTCTACGATATCGATTGGGATGAACTCGTTTCAGCAGTTGCAGGATATAGATACCCGGTTAAATACACTTCAGAAATTAGTTGGAGGAGGACCTCACAAAGAAGCATCAAAACAGTTTTGTATCAAAATTGGAAAGTTTTATTTTAATTTCATGGATGATGTGACAGCTTGGGCAGATAAGCACCTTCCTCAGGATTACCCTTTTGGCTCGTTTGTGGATGCTTATTCTTTCTTGGAGCGAGTCAAGTCTGCAAGAGATGTATCAGAATTGACCAATGCTGTTAATGAAGGGCGCGAATGAAATGGATACTAGAAGAAAAGCGTCGTTATCTGCGGATGAATCGATTGTTGTAGAAGCTTTTCAGTACCCTGAACCAAGATGCTTTAGAGGTGGGTCTACATCTACTGTGACTCATTGCTGGCTTCCAGGAGTAAAATCTAGAGAAATTTGGGAGAATGATACCAACACCAGAGGGGTAAAGATAGCAATTAGGGATACTATGGAAGGAATAAGGTATCGTATTGATGCCATTATTTCGCAACGACTTCATCAACATCAGGAGGCTGCCGACCTTGCTAGAGTTCTTCTCTCTGATACTGTTACATTTGTTACATCTTTGTCCTCCTTTATCTCTACCACATGCTTGAATTTGAAGAATGCAGGTTATCCAGAATCAGAAGCTTGGAACTTAGTATGTAAACTTGTTTACATAATTTTTGCGACGGATTGCTTTCACGATGAAAGAGGAGTGGCAACGGAAATGTTGGATTCAGAGAATCATAGATCTATGTCTATTGGAATTTTATGGGGTACTTTTGTCACGCATCATGTGATGAGAGAGTACATGAAATACACTTTTGCTGATCATCCTTCTATTGGTGGTGAATACACTAGATTTTTGGTGGCTAATGCAGGGATCTCCAAAATAGCTAAAGCGGAAAAAATCATTGAAAAATTATCTTCTCTTATATCCTCTTTGGAAAAGAAGCTTGATCAGGTGGACAAAAAGGCTACCACGGCATCTATTAAGGCGGACGAAGCCATCGAAATTGCTAAAAAAACCAAAAGGCCTGAGGCCTGAGAGGAATGGGCTCCACGTTCTAAGCGGGATGCAACAGAAGTGAAGTCAGTTTCTTTATCTATGTGTAGTGTCGTGAAGAAAAGGAAAGGCGATGAAAGTGTTCTTCAAGGTCTACTAGTAAAGCAGCAAAGGCAGGGGATAAGAACTAATCTAACGATGAAATCTTTCTCACATTGTTTAATTGTTACTGATTACTTTCCTTGTATCCTTTGGTTACTTGATTTGTCTTCTAACTTTTCAAGAGTTTATATGTGGAATGTTACGATGTGAAAGTGAAATAATAAAGCTGTGGAAAGATAGTAGGGTGGTTTTTATTGATTCAACAAAAATCTCTGGGTTAATTATGAGCGATGAGATTTTTTAATTTGGGATAGGAAGTATCGATTGGATTTGGAATGTTTGGAGAAAGACCAATACTTTTTTTTCGAAGCCGAGAACGATAACACGTAAAGCCTACGAGAAACTATACCACAGCATACGAGTGTCTACGTACGACGGAAATTGCGAACCAAGACAATGAGATTGCCGGTTTACCCAGGACGGGGAGGATGCGGACATCCAACATTGCCAACACCAAAGTACTTGATTGAGCATTAAGCTTTATGTAATCTGAGGGTAGAAAAACTTAAAAAAAATAGATTTAGTTTACTAGATCAAACGGATGATGATTTTGAACATTTTAACAACCCAGTTGAAGTATCAAATAAAGAGGAGAACCAAGGAAATAAAATCGGAAAAATTAGTGGAAACAAAAAAAAAAGCATAGAGATTCCAAATTCCTTAATCCAAGATCATGAAACTAGAACCGCGCCGGATACAGACATTCAAAAAAATGAAGATACTGGAGATTTTACGAAGGTTACGCATATGAAGAAGAAGAAAAAGAAATATCATACGAGATCACCAAAAGATTTTTATGAGAAGAAGCGCATAAATCTATTGGAGGAATCAAATAATCGAAAAGTTCGGAAAAACGTAGAGAATATGATGATTTCGCAAAAAAAGAGACCTTTAAGTCAAAAGGAAGATCCAATTGATATGGAAATGGAGGAACCTGAAGATGAGAATAAGATGCAGGAAGAGTTCATTGAGGAAGACAACCCGTATGAGCCCATGGAGAACGATAATGTAAAGGAAGAAATGTGGATGCAAATTAATAGCCTTTGTAAGGAAATGGAGCTCACAATTAACATTGAGAAGGACGATACAATTGAAATGCTAAAGGAAGCGGTACATAAATTGGAGAGCAGGAAAAAAATGAAAGAAGCGAGTAAACGTAGTGGTTTGGGTACATCCCAAGAAAAAAAAAGTGTGCGAAAAGTTGTTAGTCCAGATGGAAAGCTGCACATGAAAAAACAGAAATGTGAAGGAAAGAGAAATTATGAAGATGAGCAAATGCAAAGTGGAGACATCGTGGATGTGGATGATAGCGATATTGAGAAATGTAGGAATTTGTTGCACATTATCAAGGAAGTGGCTCAGACGATTAATTATGAAATATCTGAAAAAGAGGAAGTAGCGATGCAAAAATGGGAATTGCGAGAACTACGAAGAAAATTGGGAAGCATAAACATTTTGAAAAAAGCGTATGCAGAGAAAAATAATATTATCAAAACATCAAATGACTGTGATGATCATAAAGTTTTTAATCGGACCAATGAAAATGTTCCATATGATGCATCTGGATTAAATGTGAAAGCAGTGTCAAACGTTATCACGCCAGTAAAGAACAAAGATGGATCGATGTACAAACCACCAGCGGTGGAAAGTGTTGAACGTAGTGAAGTGAAGGCCCAGATGCGACATTCCTACACGGCACGATTACGCCTGGCTATTACTGATTCAAATGTGAATGTTGGCTTAATGCTTAAGAAAATGTTTCAAATTTGGAAAGATGCTGATTCAAGTGTGAACCTGTTGGCCCACAAGGATGAACAAGATAATTCTTTGATGATAGATGATGTTAATAAAATACCTTTCGATGAGGATGATGTACAGAAATATATCATGCCTGGTATGCATCAGTACGATGGCAAACTACGTATGTCATTACGCTTCTCGGGACATCTTGATCTACCATCGTTAAAGAAAAAAATATTCACATGGATGAGAGGAACAATAGTTTTGCGACCATAGACAGAGTCCAAGCGGCGTTAGTTCACACAATAGGATTTTTCCATTGTATTCATCCTGATTACTACAATAGGGAAAATATCAAAACGCAAATAAAGAAATGTTTGGAGCCTCTACAAATAGGCGATGATGTAAATGTGTTCGCAAGGAAAATATGGATGCGATACAAAGGAACAAAAATTGAAACGAGAGCACTGGTGTTGGAGGTTCCTAAGGATTCGAGAGAGGAGATCAATGCAGAGATGATGGGATTCAAAATTGAAAACTGTAGCGATATGACATATGTACCATTTGCGCAGGTGGCGGATGAATTTTATGATGCCACAATGAAGGAAATTTTTTTGTCGCAAAATATATACTTGCACAGAACAAAAAGCAGGACAGTTTACGGTGTGGGAGAACCGAATAAAGAATTCACGACTAAAGCAGGTGACAAACTTTCATTCAGGGAGTGGATTGAAACAACCACGTTTGATGATAAATTCTTTTTAGATGCATGTGTCGTGGGACCTTCAGGATACCTACATTTGATTTATGATGAAGAGTATGAAGATACGGTGCAAAAACTTTTTGGAAAGAACTTTCAGGAATATGCAAAGGATCATTTTTATGAAGAAGATATAAAAACTATATTCTCAAATTCGAAGATTACTCTCAATATGGGAAGGCAAACATTAAAGAAGGACCAAGATTATGCGGAGTTCTTGAAAAGGAAATTTGCAGCCAATCCGCAGGACATGGATGCGGGAATAGTGAAGAGAGATACAAAGCATAAAACTTATGCAGAAGCGAGCAAGGCACCCCCTCAGCGAAAACAAAAAATGAATTTGCATTACTCACAATTTAGTGCGGCGAGCACAATTCGACTGAATGAGCAAGTGAAAAAAGCTAAAATTAGCACTGGTGAAGACCAAAACCTTCAAATGGTATTGAAAAGGCTAGATGAATTGGAAGAGAAGAACAATGAATCTCATCCTGCGAGCCAAGATTGGGAAGAAAAGTTAAATGATGAATTAAATACCAAAATGGCGATCTTCCAAAAAAATTTTGATAAACAGATGAGTGATTTGGAGGACAAAACTGAACAGCGAATGAAAAAAAGTGAAGACCTTATTATAGGAAAATTGAATGAAATGCAAACGAATAATACAGCAAATATTACTCAATCTTTTGACTCGAGGATGGATGAGATGGGTGGAAAACTAGACCGTTACATGCAAATGTTTATGGCAAAACTTGGAAGTACCGGTAACATTAGACACGAAAGTGATGTCAATGTTGCTGGGAAAAGGAAATAATGCCCATCGGGGCAAGGGTGCGTTCTGGAGGGGAATGCGACCATACGAAGGAGGGAGAGGATGCAGAGAAGCAAACATCCATATTTAAGAAAATGGTGAATTTAGTCACGAATGTGGAGAATGTAGGTGAAAAATTGTTTTTAAAACCTCCAAAATTGAGGAGGAAAGCAAGGAAGAACCCGTATGCGAAAAAGCAAGAGAAAAATGAGGTGAATAGGGAAAGAGTAACAACGGAGATACAAAAAAAATGTAATGAAATATATTTTGCTTCTGAAAATGAGAATGATTCTAAATGGGTAAACGGTAAATATGAGAAGAAAATGCATCGAACACGATTTTGGGTGCAAAATCCGAATGGCGTTAGTGCGAAGAATGATTTTCGTGTATTTCGAGGTGATGTAGAGGAGGCTAAGGATAATTTCATTGATTTTATGGCGTTACCGGAAACAAAGTTAAATGTAAATAATAAGTTTGTTCATGAAAGATTAACTACTTTAGTAGCAAACCATTCACAACACTCTAAATTATGTTTAACTAATACTAAGGGGTACAATGTAGAGGAATGCACGCAACCTGGCGGGGTAGGAAGCATTGCAATGGGGAAATTGGCAGGACGGTATGCTGGGATGGGAAGTGATCCGTTAGGTAGGTATACATGGATGAAATTTAAAGGTGCAACAAGAACTATTAAAATTTACTCGGTGTACAGGGTGTCACAGCCGTCACATGTGAATCTAGGTGAAACTACGGCATATGTACAACAGTATCAGTTGTTGAACATTAAGGCGTTGAAGGAATGTGAAATAAATGAAAATGATGGGGAAAAAGTGAGAAAAGAAAAAGAGGACAAGAGGCGAACTATGAAATTAATAAACCCGAGACATGCAGTGCTTGATACTTTGTTGCAAAACATCAAAACGGATATAAAGGAAAAAATGCTCATAATAGTGTTGGGTGATTTTAATGAGGACGTATATTCAGATGCATTAAATGACACATTCAATCAAGTAGGTATGTCGAATGTGGTGAAAGAATTTGTTACTGATAAAGAGGGTATAAGGAGTTATAACAGGGGATCAAAGGTTATAGATGGGATTTGGGTTAGCTGTTCGTTACTGCCACACGTGGCCAAAGTGGGTATGGCTACGTTTAGAACTGTTATGAATTCAGACCATAGAGGTATTTTTATGGATGTAGACTTGAAACATATATTGGATGCGCCACATATGGAGTTTACAACGATGCAATTTCGACGTCTTCAATGTTCTATGCCAAAACGAAAAGAGACTTACTGTAATAAAGTCAATTTCTATTGAAAATACCACAGAATACACGAAAGACTTGTAGCAATCAAATCCGAGATGAAATTGAACATTGGAGATCAGGTAAACATTGGAAAAAAACCTAACGCGTTGGATTTACAAATAAGTGAAATAATGAGGTCAGCTGAAAAAAGTTGTACAAATGTGGGAAAACATGCTATACATGAATGGTCCATTGAATTGAGTAAGGCAATAACTGAGGAAAGAGAAATTAAAAAAAGAATAGCAGAACTAAAGCGGTGCCAGGTGAATACAAATATTGGTGAGAGAAAAAGTTTATTGCGGGAAGAAGTACAAAAATATAAAATAGTTAAAGCGGATCTTAAATTGATCAAGAAGAATGCGAAAAAATATAGGGATGAACATCTTGATGCCCTCATTATGGAGAATCTTGAGAAAAACCCAGCATCACAATATGCTGGGGAACTCAAAAGGCTCAAACACATCGAAGAGCAGAGGAGGGATGCGAAATTGATTAGAATGAGTGCGTTTGAACAAAAGAAAGTGGGAATATCAAAGGTGTTAATACCAGCACTGTTAGAATATGAGAATGAAAATGAGAGGAATGCGTACCGGGATATGAACGTAATATGGAAGCGGTTGCAAAAACACAATGGGAAGGGCATTAAGAAGTGGGAAGAAGTAGAAGAGCAAGGAATGGTGGAATATCTTACAATGGCGTGTATGCAATCTCACTTTGCCCAGGCGCATGGGTCTAGGCTAACAACGGATGTGTGGAAAGATCGATTAATTAGCGATGAATTCATAAATAACCTGAAACGAGGGGATATAGATGAATTAAGTGATGAAAGTGAAGCGGTACAGGAGTATTTTCAGGCGATAATAGACAAGGCTGCGGTGTGAGACTTGCCAAGATTTCAATATACGTTGGAACAATGGAAATGTCATATATCGAAAGTTAAAGAAAGGACGGCGACGTCACCATAGGGGAGACATTATGGGCATTTTATAGTCCTTCTGGAAAAAGAACCAAAGATTTTCGAAGATATTTATGAAATTATGAATGTGGCATATACATTTGAAATATTGTTAGAAAGGTGAAAAAAAACAGTAACTGTATTAATACCGAAAGATAAGGGAATCCCAAAAATACATCGCCTAAGGCCGCTACATATTGTGGAGCCGGAAGTGAATGCATTAGCAAAGGCCCTGTGGGCGAAAAAGTTAATGGCTGTTGCTGAGAGTAATGGGAACATGACTAATGATCAATTTGGTGGAAGGAAAAATAGACAGGCTCAATCAGCAGTATTGAATAAACTGTTATATTATGATTTGAACAGACAATCAATGGTGGAAGCCCAATATGACGATATTGATATGAAATCGAATTATGATAGGGAACTTGTAAGATTAGTTTCGGCAGAAGCGAGGGTCAAACTAGGCCTACATAGAGATGATGCTAAGTTTATGGTTAATTTTGTGGAACAGCAGCAGTTTCATGTTAAAACAAAATATGGAGTTTCCGAGAAGCACTATTCGTATGAAGACAATGAGAACCTATATGGTCTGGGTCAAGGTATTGCGTGGTCAGGCCCAGGATGGCTAATGTCTAGTAGCACGTTAGCGGAGTGTAAAAAAAATCGTGTGTTGGTATGGTGTACACAAGCCCAATTGATAAGGAGTTGGAAGTCAAAAAGGATCAAGATATGTTTGTGGACGATATGGGCTGTGGATGTAACAAGGTGAAGGCAAAGGAGGCACAAAGAAAGAGTATCATGCAACAAGCCCAACATAATTCACAGAAGCATAGTGATTATGTCGAAGTTACAGGCGGCTTAATAGCAGCGGACAAAAGCCATTGCTACTCTGTGAAATGGAAGCATGAAAATGGACAGAAAGTCCCGGACCTTGAAGGAGGGGAAAGGGATATAGAGCTTACGCAGGGCGATGGAGTCACTAGGAAAATTAAATTAATGAAATCGGATGTGGAACATAAAACGCTGGGTTGCTGGGTGAATCCTATTGGAGTCAACGAAAAGGCTAAACAGCAAATTAGAACCATGATAAAAACTTGGACGAACCGAATGGAACATTCTTATCTGAAACCAAAATTGGTGAGGAAATCTTATGAAACAGAATTGAAGATGCAAATACAATACAGGATGCCGATTTACAAATTTAGTAAAGCGGATTGTGATGAAATGATGAAATTAATCAATCCGACGATTTTACATGCACATTATGCAAATAAAAATTATGCTCGATCACTGTTGGAAGCGAATGACCAATATGCAGGTATGAAAATAACACATTTGTACGATGTAATGGGCACAGAGAAGTTGAAATTCCTATTTATGCACCTAAGAAGATGGGATGATACGGGTAAACTGTTAACGATATCGATGCAGAAAACACAATTAGAATGTGGAACAAGTGAGTTATTTTTCCAGTTGGATTATGAAAAGTGGGCAAAGTTAGTCACACCGACATGGTCCACGCATCTATGGGAATATTGTGATTCGAGAGCAGTCAGGTTGGAAATAAAGAAAAAAATTATCTATGAGAAGCCTAGGGAAAATGATAAATTTATCATGGATGTGTTGACACAGTCAAAATTACTTTCAGAGGAAGAACTTGTAAAAATTAATAGTGTACGGCAACATTTGCAATTGTTGACGTTAGCTGACATGGTTGACCTAAGGGGGAGAAAAATTATGCAGGGCATAAAACAGGCCAAGAAGGTTAGAAGAAGCGCCTTGGATTTCGCGACACAAGACCCACCAGATACTTGGCTAGAGTTGTGGAAAACGCAGGCTTGTATGACACTGCATAAATATGTGAGCAAGTATCCGTTAGGTGAATGGGTAGCTCCAACACATCAACGATGGGAGTGGCAGCGGCCCATCGGAAATACAAATGTTATATATTGTGGATCTGAAAAATATATAAGAAAAGGATATGTGTATAAAAAAAGCGACCAGTGCTTTGAAATGGAGGAAGAGTTTCAAGATGGGGTAGAGATGATAGATGTGAATTTTGATAGGCGGGGGAACCCGTACATAGTTGCTTTTGAAGAAAAAGAAGTGATATATGTAAAACCCAAAATCAAAGAAGCGAAAAATGGAAGCGATGTGGTTGCAGGAGAAATAATTCACTGGGTACACAATATGGATAAATTGTTACAGGCGATAGAGAATGATGAATGGTGTTTAGCTACGGATGGGTCAAATTATATGGAGGAAGGTGCGTATGCGTGGGGAATAGCAGGAACAGATGGAACATATATAGTCAAAGGAAAAGGAAGAGTAGCGTGTGCACACGAAGACTCTAGTTCACTACGACCTGAAATGATAGCCATAATACAAGCACTCAGATTCGTTGAAAATGTGAGGCAAACAAATGTGATAATAAGAAGTAACAAAGAGGATATAAGAAAAGTGCAAATACACACTGATAGTGAGGTCACGATCAAAGATATGCAACATTCATACTTTCCAACAACCAAAAACGTATTCGAAAATAATATTGATGTTAAAATTGAGTTGAAAACTCTATTACGAACATCAAAAGTTAAATACGAACTCATTCATGTGAGATCACACCAGGATGAAAAGAAAGAAGAGTGGGAATTGAAAAAACCAGAACGACTTAACTGTGAAATTGACAAGTTTGCGGCAACGGTGTATGAAGATAGTGAGTGTGGCAAGCATAGTAATATTGCACCATGTTTGAGTAGCCAAATATGTTCCTTGGTGCTACCGTATCATAGACCTACTACAAATATTTTGGAACAAATAGTAGAGTATGCAAATGGGCATCGAGCAGAGAAACAGTTGTCTACTTATTGGAAAGTCCCACTGCAGTGGATGTGCAATATAGAGTGGAAGAGCCTACGAAAAGCGATACGGAGAGAAAGGGAAACCAATAAGCACCATTTAAGCAAATTGATACATAAACAGCTCCCTACCTTCGCTATGCTAAAAAGAAATAGATTGAGTTTAACGGATGCGTGCCCAATTTGCGGGAAGGCAAGTGAGACGTGGGACCATGTGCTCAAGTGTCAACATGTTGAAATGAAACAAGTCAAAATTGAGCAAATGGATAATGTTAAGAAAATTCTGGAAAAAAAGAAAACGCACCCTGTGCTCCAACAAAGGATCGTTGCAGCGATGCTGCAGTACCTCAATAATTACCCTATCACTATCCCGGAGGGAGATGGATTGTATAAGGATATAAATAAGTCATTTCGTGATCAAATGACATTAGGGATAGGGAATATGTTTTGTGGGGTGATAACACATAAATTTGGGGATATCCAACAGAACTATTATAATGAAATCGATGCAAACAAGAGAATGTATACAAAGAGTGAATGGAATGTGGCGGTAATAAGAGTGTTATTAAATTTTAGTCGAAACATATGGAAACATAGATGTGAATATGTCCATAATGTGAGCACAATATCGCTTCAGAATCAGGAACGAGAAACAGCGTGAAAGATATGTTTGTATGTGAAGGAAAAACCTTGGGCAATGAGGAAGGAGGATTTGTTTTTGGCAAGGAAAAAAAGGGAATATTTTTTACAATCGAAAATAGATCATGTTCGACGTTGGGTGGAGCGCATACAGTTGAGTATGGATGTTGCTCAAATGGTAGAGCAAACGACACGCCAAGATATCCGGAAATGGCTACATATCCCAGCAAACCCGATAGGGAAACGTATTCAATATTATATTCAAGAAACGCAAACAGTTAAAAAGTTTCACCAAAGGAAATTGAACTTTTGCTCGGTGAGTAGTAACACAGTGAGGATGAATAGAAGCCAGAGTGAAAATGCAGGTACCGCAACACAAGTAAGGGTTGCGGGAGACAATGCAAGGAGTGCTGTTGGGAATAGTGGTGAATATGCATATGGGGAACAGTGTGATGAAACTGAACGCAATGACGAGAGCGAGATGGAAGTATTTCCTCAAAATTCAATATATGATGATGAATCAAAAGGAGAAAAATCGAATGAGGTGCGGCGAAGTGGTAGTAGTGTGGATTCTTGGGATGAAGTAGATGATATAGGAAGGATGGAATATGAAATGCACATGGATGATGAAGAAGGATGGAATATGGGATTACGGAGTTTAAAAAGTCATGAAAGTGAAGATGAAGGAGTAATTTCAGCTGAATATAGGGGCCTTGTGAATACACTTGAAAAAGAGGAGCCCGAGTTGCGTATGAAAAGAGAGATGCACTGGCAACAAAGAATATCTACTGTACAACATACCGACAATGATGAGGATCAAGTTTCTATTGAAATAAAAAAGATGAAGAAGAAATCTTGGTGGGAAAATATCAATAACTGGTTTGTTAAAAAAACCAATTCAAATCAAAGGCAAGAACGAGATAATGGGCTTACTAGCGAAACAGAAGAAGAAATCATTTTTATTGAAGATTCTGATTTACCTGTCCATAAAGGACCTTGTGAGAAAACTGAATTGCAGGGAAAAGATGAATGGAAAAATGCAATGAGGATGGAGAGCTTGGAAATGTCTACACAGAACACGAATGAGAGCTTGATATACGACAGCTTAGGAAACACTTCAGAGAGTGAGTCTGACATAATAGTTGGAATTCAGGAAAACAATATGGATCTTGATGGATACATAAAAATGAAAAAAAATGAGAAACCAACGAGACGAAGGAAGATGCTAAGAAGACTTATCATTTCTCATTCTCAACAAAGTATGAGTACAACATGTGAGGATGCGAAGGTGCTATCGCTATTCAGGACACATCCTTTGATGGTGACTAGCAGAGAGTATGATGATGAGTCGAATGAATCGTGGACTTGCGAGAAAGTGGACCTAAGGAAAGCGAAAAGGTCGGTGAAGGTCAAAGCGATATTGCATGAC
>Ga0209092_10003554_pt1 | contig 13479 bp, 6 predicted proteins | sample FraStrMetagenome_FD_187446 | JGI IMG/M metagenome (GOLD analysis project Ga0209092, IMG submission 187446) | Marine eukaryotic phytoplankton communities from Arctic Ocean - Fram Strait ARC3M Metagenome (SPAdes) (version 2) | ecosystem: Environmental > Aquatic > Marine > Oceanic | place: Fram...
TTGCTATATGTAATGTTGTCTATATATGCAGCTGACATTGTTTACTTATGGAGGCTTCAAAAAAGTCTAAAATTTGCGATTTTGGAGTGCAAAAAGTCTAAAATTTGCGATTTTCTCCTCTGCTCGGATCTTTTAAATATTATGACATTGAATGTCTCTATTTAGTTCTCACTCTTCGGAAGTGAAATAAATACCTGCACCTGCACCTCCTTCCCAACGAAATCGATTCGACTTTATTGCTATTGCTATCATATCGACCGGAAACTGTTCGAATCTATCAATAATACCTTTATATCTTTGTCTATTGAAGAAATTCCGAACCTTACTCGAACTCTGAAAACCAGGAAGAGAAAAATCGGCAACCCGGTATTGAGAAGCAACACATCTCCGTGTGGATATTTTTGAAAACAAACGAAGACAAGATGACTACCGGTAGACGTACGGTGGCAATGAGGCGAAAGAGGCATGAGGCTGAGCAAGGTACTCTCAATCAAAATCAGAATGATGAAGAGGATGATTCCGAGATGGAACCAGATGATTCTGGGTTGGAACCTGATGATTCTGTAGAGGCTGGGAAAACTGATGAAGTTAATCCTTCAAACACGGGAAGCGGCGGTGCCACATCTTCTACAGTTAACGGTGCACTAGATTCATCAGCCAGTGCGAATGGATCTACAGAAAGAGGTCAGTTGGGCACGACGGCTAAGAGTCGAACAAGGCGTAATCGAGAGGCAAATGTTGTTGCTGCTGGAAACAGACGATCGTCTAATGCAAGAGCCAAGGCGCAGGCAAGAGTCGAGCGAGATACAGCGCCGGGATATGTAACAACAAGGAACTCGATTTTGGACGGAGATGATGTTGTTGCTACGTCGTCGCCTGCTGCATCGTCGCCTAGGGTTAGGAATGGAGAAGGTTTAGGCCTTGGTACGAAGGTTAACGTTGGAGCAGTAACCGTTAGGGGTCGAGCATTTGGACTGCGACGTGATTGGGGATCTCAAGAAAGAGAAGAAGATGAAGGAGAAGGTGCTTCCCCTCCTAATGATATTGTTCAGACAGATGTCGAACCTGTAGTCGAAGCTGAACCACCAGTCGATATTGAAGAAAACATTGTTAATCAGATCACTGAGGACCCTCAATCAAGCTATGAACCAAATACCTATGAAACTGAATTGTTGAAATTGAAAAGACGCCTTTGGACCATCTTTGCCGTTGGTTGGTTGGGTGGAGTTGGAGTCATCATTGCTACTTTCAGTATCATCGAGGATTGAATTAAATGAACCGATAACTTACTACTTGAAACGGGCAATAAATTGATAACAAAGTAGGGATTTAACTTATTGCAAAGTGCTTACTGGGTTAGCCGATTGATAATTTATCTTTTGCGATAGGAGCATCTTTTGTAAAGCATAGAGATTGCGTTGATGTAAAGATTTAATGTGGTAATGTGGTGTTGTAACGCCTAGCACTTCGAGTATAAATACCTTTCACAATACATTTTGTCGCGGGTTACGAAGGCAGAAATATAATTCCAAAGAGTTCCAAGCCAAATTTCTCATTTGTTATAAATCTGACGAATGAAGACAGCCGGAAATAAGTGCTCAACATTCAAAAGAGATTCTGTAAAAAAATTTGGTACATGCATTAGCTCGTGACGTGACTGTTGCGTTTCATTTTTGGATGGGAAAATAAAAATGTCTTGTAATCTAGTGTACATATATTGCTGATAAAATCAATTAGTATGGACCTGCAGTCTTCAGTCTTCAGTGACGTGAAAATCAATTACATTGAACCTCGTGAGGAAACCAGAAATACACTGTTTCAATCGAAATTATTTCCATGGCAAAGAGGAAAAGATGCAACACAAAATAAAAACGATATACACTCGCCACTAGGAGTTAGGAGCTAGGAGCTACCGGTAGGCAGTAGGAGGTCAGGAGTCAGGAGGTACACTCGTGCGTGTGTACATATTTGCGGTTTTTGCGGAAGGGAAATAGCGAAATCATAAATCATATCATGCATTTTCATCATCCATCAAACGAACGTTGGATCAGACGTCTACCAGTTATCAATTATCAATCCTCCAAATGTACATATGTCAATACGATGTTGCATGTTGCTCTGTTGCTCTACATATCATGCGGGTATGGTGTGATGCTTCACGCGGGTATGGTATGATGTACTTCGAAGTATGATGCTTCAAGACCAGATTTTTTGTTATACACAGTGTCCGCTATGGGTGGCAGAAAGTTCGGAAAAACTTTTTTCATTTTCGAATAATGTGACAAAACTGACGTGTCATGAGCATGTTTCCTATCTTCCTAATTTACTATCTGTGCGGTACGCGACATCATCATTATACTTATTTTCGTGCAGATTGCAAATTCGTCACTTCTCCACGGTAACCATAATTTAGGACAATCTTTTTACCTAACTTTTGACAGCCATCATGACCGAAGAAACCGATACCGTCAGTGCATTATCCACTGGCATTACAACTGTAAGTGATCACGCACTTCTATAACAATGGCATTTTCGTACTTCTATTGCCATGATCTAATTGTCATTTTTTTCTCCTCATCTTAAGATGTCGTTCGCTGATCAAGTTGCGAAGTCCAAAGATCTTAGTGCATCTGCTCGTTTCCTCGCTAAATCCGGGAAGACAGGCGGTGGGTTCAAGAAGGCGCTAGATGCTAGTTATGTTAGCAAGAAGCTCGGTGCGTCGAAGAAATTGCTTAACGTTATCGTTGATCTTTCGGATAGCGATAGCGATAGCGATAGTGATAGCGACGAAAGTGAGGTGGAAGATATTGATGCCGATTTCGATTCCGTGTTTGCGCCGGAGGAAATGCGTTGTCTGGCACTTATTGCGCACAATCACATGAAGCCTTCAATTCGTGCATTTGTTGAGGCTAACCAGAACTTGTTGAAGAAGTTCCGCCTGACTGGTACTAACACTACGATGAAGATGTTGAAGGAAGTGTTTGGTGACGATCCTTCCGTTGTTTATGGGCCTACCTGCCAATCCGGTCCTCTTGGTGGAGATGCTGAAATTGCTGCTCAGATGTGTATTGAGAATTTAGGAGGCATGATCTTTTTCCAAGATCCAATGGATGCCCATCCACATTCTGCTGACATCGACTGTCTCAACCGTCAGTCGCTTGTGCACAACGTCGTCACCTTTAACAATCCTGCGTCTGCTTACGCTGGTATGTTTACATTCCGTGAGGCTTTAAAACATGGTAAGTTTATTCTAGAGCAATGTACATTTATGTTGCCATGATCTCACACTTGAACATGTGTTGGATAGGTAAGACATCTTTAATCCCCAGTTTCTTCTTCACGATGCAGAGTCCTAGTGTTGATGAATACAAAAGGAAGCAGAAAATGATGTTAGACAATTTAATTGGCAAGAACTAGAGGAAGTTGTTAGTTTTAAACTTAAAGAGTACATAATGGGGCAGAGTGTTGCCACTTTGCATTATTAAATCAAGAGACTTTAACAAATAAGTTAATTATCATTATTCCTTTTAGTTTATTGAAATGAGAACCACCTTACATGAAAAATGTCACAAGTACTTACGCAAAAGTCAAAAATTTTGCTTTGCTAAGAGCTCCTTTCAATTTTCTTATCTTTTGGATAGCATGGTCACACAATGAATTTCAAAATCAGCGAGCACGGAGGACAGTGACATATAAGCTGTAAGAAGTTATGATGATTACGTAACGTTTAACAGCTTACAAGAGTACGGCGAGTGACCTTCGAGCAAAAAGCCTTTACGTTCCACACATAGTTGAGAAACGAAGGATAGTACAACGCGCATTTTTTTTTAATGAACATTTATGCAACTATTGTCAACGCGCATTTTCCACGTAACAAATATCCAGTTCCCGAAGAAGGAGGATAGGTGATGGCATGATACCGTATCTGTCCCGTTTAAATATTATATCATCAATTATACAGTTATACTCTTAAGTTTAATATTGTAACATGTAAAGATGCATGAAATTGAATATGTGCAAACTAGAGTCCTACTAGATATCGGTAACAGTAACATCATACCCTTTTTACTCCAACGTGGCCTCTCCGTAATCCCATCCAGCTTCAGTAGCAGGGAACAAACTTTTGTACTTTATAGCAGAGCGTGGCTCTGCCATCATATCAGCGACAGTCTCACGCCAAGTACTGTAATGTGCAGTTCCTTTATGCAAAGCAGGTGCTTCATCATTCTTGTATACCTAATACAAAAACATTGTTCACAGGTGAAAATACGCTGTGAGATTGACAAAAAACCAAAATATACTAACCTCCACAAGAACAAACTTGGTAGGATCATCGATCTGTTGAATCACATCAAAACGAGCAATACCCTCCTCCTTCGCACTTGCACGAGCGTTCGCAAAAGAGGCCTGTTGCACACGTTAAATTAATCACCAGAGTAAACACATTGGAACTTGGAACCCAATTTACCAACATCGTGCGAGTATGTTTGTTTTTTAAGTTCTTACCTCTTTGAACGCATCTTCGGTACCTTCCTTCACAGAAACAAAAACATGTACAGCTAAATACTCAACGGACGAAGAACTCATCTTACAAACTTGACGACTCTAAACAAAACAAACGTGAAAAAAACTGAGAGAAAATCTGACAACGACAAGACCTGCGACAATTAAAACGAACGGAACCTGGAGAAAACGTGCAGCACATACATTCATAAAAGACGGCATAGATCTGCTTAAAAAACTTCCCGAGTTGCCAATGAAACCAGCAGAATAACGTGGAACATTTGCAGCCAAAGCTGTCAAAAGTAACGTTGTTGAATGCCGAATCATCATTATACGAGGACGTGTAGTGAAAAGTAGCCTATTGTAAAAGGAAGAATACGTATCTGATCAGAGATGTGCTCGGACTTACAGTAAACTATGCGTAAGCAACCACTACTTTCTTTCATTGAAATAAGATACCTTGATGCTTACCTTTTGGCCTTTTGGATCTTAAATACGAATAAGGTGGGAGACGCAGAAGCAGAACACTGCACGAGGTGGGCGATCTAGGAAAATGTACGTATGGTATGGTGATACTTCTTATCTCTCGAAACGATATCTTTTCGACACACATCACACACGGTACATGTATCTTTTTTTTTTAAACTGTATTGCTTTTATTTTATTAACTTCTACTCTTGTACCAGGTATAAATTACTTTGTAGTTACAACTCATCCTCTTCATCAGTTACAGGTTCGTGCTGACGACAATCTGAAAGATACGCAATTTAGAATTTAGCTAACATGTCAAAGAAATCACGCGCTCTCTCTTTCTTCCAAGAGAAGATGGACGTGTGGATGGATAGAGAGATGAGAAAGAACTCTGCATTACTCGTAATTATCACTGAAGCCACTCTTCTTATGTCATGTCGGATGGATTAAGATGCCAGAACAGAGATGTTTTCGATGAGGTAATTGCTGCACCAAAAAATATATTTTCGAATCTCGTTAGTCAGAAATTTCACTAACTAATAATCTCTTTTCAGATGCCCAACACTTTTCGCATAGATCTCAAGGGACGATCACGTTTCTGGATGATTTTAACCGTCCCTGGTTCTATTGATGTATCAACAAAAGTATGCAAGAAGTTTGCGACTGTGCCATGTGTAGAGGTAGCCATGAGTAGAGAAGTATAGCTGGAAAGATAGAATACTAGCTTGCATCTTGTAACTACCGGTAGTTGGAATATATTTCTTTGGAAACGTAGTGTGACCATAACGGGGATACAAGAAAGGATGACTGCTGTCAATAACATTTGATAGAAGATATCAAGGTTTCTATGAATAAAACTTTACTCTAACCCCTCATAACCCATTAGGAAAACAATTGAATTAATGGGAAGACGGAGTGATAGATCTTTGACTGGAGACTGATTTATCAGAAACTTCACATTTATCTCCAGATAAAGCCGAATAAACAGTCAAATTTAGAGCAAGAAGTAGAGAATGGTACCGCATGTCCTCTAAAACGGAATAAAATTTGTTCCATTAACTACCATACGTTATCCATAATTCTATACCTGTCCTACTTTCTCAACCAAGGCCATTTTCGGGTTTTTGGCACGAGCATGAGTTTTGTGAATTCTTGTCTCCATCGATAAATATCCTTTGCCGTTTCTGCATGCATTGCTGAAATCTAAAAAACTTTACCGATACGTCACATCACAAAAACTTCGTTCAATGCATGGCGATCTCCCGACTCAAGGTAGGTAGTGAAAGCCTACGTATAATTCGTTCCAAATTTTTTGGTTGTGCCACAAAAGAATAGATCCCCACAATCGATTTGAACAGCGTCGTCATAATTTGTGAGCAGTATGAAAACGAAATGATGACTAAATGCATTTATCCTACTAAAGTCCACTGTTTTGATTGCGATCTGATATGGGTGAACATCCTGAAATATTACGGTCAGAAATATTCGAATAATATGATTTATCTGATTTTAAAATTAAATCTATCCTGGATGCACGGTACATGTTTTGCGAATTAAAAACTCACGGGATTTTTCAAAAATAAATTTTTTCTTCTTTTGTTTTCGTCTTTTGACAATGAAGACTTTGAACTCTCCCCTCAAAAATTCACATTCTTGAACGCTTGTTGTGAACACGTAGGAGTATTTTTAGGAGGAAGATTACACGAGCACAAGAGTTTTGAAATGACTTGACTTCTCTAAGCACACACTGATATTTGAACATTTTCGTTATCAGCTTTTTTTGATGTAAGATTAAAGTCAATATCAAATCTTTGGATCTCATCCGAAACGTGTACAAGGCACTAGAAGTAACGTCGCTCTTTGTTGACATGACAAAAGCTTACATATTTATTAGGGATACGATGTCTCATTCACTTTCCATTCAGACTCCTATGTATAGTATCATAAAAATAAGCCTCAGCAAAAGCGGTCATGTACAAGAACTGTTTAAGCTATGGTTTAAGATTTAACGATTAAAAATTTCTTTGTATCGAATCAGATGTTAGTTCGTAAAGTATAATAAATCGTGAAGGTGTAGTGAATTGCTGCCATTCAATTGTATGCGATGACATAAATGATCAAAAATTTCGTCGGATCCATCGTATTCATTAATAACAGGGAAAGTACGCAAGAAATAAGGGAATTAATTTATGAAATTCAATTTGGGTTGGATTTCATGATCTTGAGTCACAAAAGGTAACAATTTATTTTGCACAACAAGAAATACATAATCGCATCAATCCTTTACAGCACGTTGCTACCATCATCAGAATTGGTTGTATCATCTTCGCCATACCAGCTGCGACCAATTTCAAACCACTCGCCCCCCCAGGAATAAACGCAATAAGGTACCAGACTAATGCAATAAGCTGTACTACTGATGCTGAGAGCACAAGGACGTACCCACTTACCCCTCGCGCATTAAAAGTAAAATACATGGTCGCAAACATTGAAGAGAAGTAAGATATAGTGAAGGGAAGCCGCTCCCATACGCATAGGCTTTGCAAATGCTCCCAGGGTCCTTTCAAAATTGAAAAGCTGAGCATGAATGCAATACTTCCACTCGTGAAACTTAGCGCAAATTTTTGCGGCCTAACTGTAACCATGGGTAACCCAACGAAGAATGCCAGAGAAAAGAATAGACCAGACACGAAGAGAGCTCCACAAAAAATTTTAAATCGTTGATGATAGTTCATTCCCATTACCTTTTTCGGTAACTGAGCCTCGAACGAGGTAGTCAAACTGCTTAAATTGGCGTTGAACGAATCAGTCGTCTCGGTGATGAACATGGGCAATGTTTCTTCTAAGCTCAAGATCCCATCCAAAAGCCCACCATGCGAGCTGCTGCTATTGCCACCATTTTCGGTCTGACTTTGTTGTTCCTTGTACCAGTCTCCAAACCCAGACATTGCTGTCGAAATGAAATACTCACAATGTTTTATTCATAAAATTTATTTTTGTAACTTCCGAAGACTGGGCTGGACTGAAAAAGAAAAGTGCGAATTTGTGTACGTCTTGTGAGTATAAGTTAGCCACATATCATATATCATATCTCGAACTCTATGTTAGAATAATACTTTTGTATCAATCAGAGGCATTTTACCGATGATGCTATATATATACACTTGTTAGTACATTGGACTTGTACGACTTTATTATTAAACTTATCCTATACAATCGGGTTTAATTATATTTAATGCGGTTTATTTCCCCCCACCGATCAACACCGATCGATAGGATCTCTTCAATGTGTCGTCACCGCAAGATCCTGATTCCGAAGATTCCTTCAACGTAGAGTCATCATTCCGTGACTGACCGCTAGTCCCGCTTGCCGCCGGATTCAAATTTCTATGGATTACATCTTTTTCAACACGCTCCTTAATCCTACGATATTTGAATAAGACAGATATGTCTTCGTGTCCCATGATCACAGCTCTAAAAGTTCTGAACAAAGTACCCTGCAGAGGTTTCGTAAAAAAATCTGCCAGCATAGACTCCGTTGGGCAATACGATATCTCGATCTCTTTTCTATCCACTCTATCCTTAACAAAGAAATATCTTATATCCACATGTCTTGAATTTCCCGTACAAGAGTTACGTCCATTAGTCTCCATTCTTATTGCACTTTGGTTATCTTGATAAACTTTGCTTGACTTGATTTTGTATCCTTGAGCAGCAAGGAAATTATTCATCCATAAAGTGTATGGTACATAATCGCTTAGGCCTACGAGTTCAGCTTCTGTGCTACTTTTGGTATTCAATTTCTGTTTCGAAGATTTGGTATGTACCATCCCCCTCCCGAAAGAAAGACATCCTCCAGTCTGACTTCTCATATTTTCGTGAACTGCATAGGCCGCGTCCACCCATGTATGTATGGATGACATATCCTTTCCTCCAATGACCCTTTTCATGTCTAAAGAATCATTCAAGTACCTCAGGACTCTTGCAAGCTTCTTCCAATCTTCTTCTGTACTTTTGCTTACTCTTGTACATAAGAATGCGACCGTCGGTTCTATGTCAGGCCTTGCTCTCTTGGACAAGTGTAGCAATTTTGCCACCACTGAGTGAAAAATTGCTGATCTTCCTTCATCTAATTCTTCCGATTCATCGTTAATGGTGAATAAGTTTCTATCCGCGGGGGTTGCTATTTTAATCGATACATCATCTCCATACGCCTCAATTGCTTCTTTTATATGTGCCTGCATCGATAGTGATACTGTTTCGTTCTTATTAAGATGCATGTCCATTCCTAGGAATTGGTGGTTATCACCCCTGGTTACTGTTAATTCGCCAAAATGCTTCGAGATTTCTCCTAAAATCCACGTCACAACCTCCTCGTCTTCATGCGATACCTTGTTGTCATCCACGTACCAACATATTGTGCATTGTTTCCCTTTAATAATTTTGTTTGCCACACAGCGATCGTAGGGATTTATTTGAAATCCCATGCCTCTGAGTGTCTCTACGTACAAATTGTACCACAACAACGCCGACTCGATGCATCCATATAACGCACGTAGTAGGTGTAAGTACAACACCTTGTTTTTTCCTTCGCCCTTAGTAAAGCGTTCGTACTCGGGATTAACCTGACACATGATGTCGGCAAAATCCCCTCTGAGCACCATTAGTGTTCTTTTATCATCAGGCATTTTTGCGTGCAGGTACGCACCTGGAACATCGAAAATCGCCACATTTCTTTTTTCGACTACATCAATCACTAATGACGCCAGCAGACCTTCAAGAGAGACTGTTGGGGATGAATACGATTCATTTTCTTTTAAAAATAACCTCTGTTTCTTTCCGTTGGCGCACGTTCTCCCTTTGAGCATTCCTGACCTTTTTTCTTTAATTAAAGTAACTGCTTCCAACGCTTGTTTCTTTTGCTCAAGTGATAAAGTATGCGGATCAACCGGCCTGACAACAGGTTTCCCGGGCATAGGCCCTTCATGAATTTGTTTGAATTCCTTTATCATGGCCGCTACAGCTCTTTCACCAAATTTTTTAATGCCCTTCTTAGCCGACATTTGAGTGAATAATACTCCTGTAGCCCTATTCATGTGAAAGTTTACCGAACCTGATTCATAAGACTTTACACCGAACTTGGGACTTAGTCTGTCCACCCCCGCCCCTGCATTCTGACGCCGTGGTCTATTCTTGGTATATTCAGTCTCCACTCTTGGGCTAACTTGTTTTGGCTCTGAATGAGATGAAATCGAATTCTCGTTGTCAGCAATATCATCGTTAATAGAATCGTTGTTATCATTTTCTTCATTTTCATTTAACGAACCAGTTTCAGCAATATCGTCCTCACCAGAACGGTGGTCATCATTTTCTTCATTTTCATTCGACAAACCAGCTTCATTATTTGAGGTGTCATCCAAGTTTTCATCATATGATACCTTGGATGACAACTCAAATGATGAAGTTGGTTTGTCGTCTGAATTAACCGCAGCGTGATCGTCATTTACTGAAAGATATGAATAGTCACTATCATCATCGTCATCATCATCATTATCATAATTATCATCATCATCATCAAATAAATGATCAACGTTACCTGGTAACTCTTGATCAATGTCACGAATTGGCACGCCCGGTGCAAGCTCAAAAACTGGATATCCATCAACAAGAAGCGGTTGTCCCTCACGTGAAGCAAGGTCATGTACTCGACTGATTACGAAATCATCTATAGGAAGTTCCTGCCATGAGTGAGAGTGTATGACACGCCCAGTGTCTAGACTCATGAAACGGTAACGCCCTGGGCGATCCGTTTCGCGTAGCGCAATTCCACGCTCCCCGCGTTGGTGCATATTGTTAGATGTGCCTGCAAAAACAATTGCGTACGCACCGAAAAGAATTTTGTTACCTGAAAAATCCGGGTGCTGCCTTCCTTGGACGATGGCAGCCGGACTAAGATCCTCCGAGACACCGTCCACTACTGGAAAACTATTTAACCAAAAAACAACACTCTCAACCAAAGATCTTACCATTATTTTGGTGTACCGTTTGTATGGAAGCGAATGGCAGATGCAACGAACTCTCTCTTTTGCCGTTCTTATTGACCTTTCTACAGGTCCCACATGTTCCTCCCTACTTGCAACATCTAACACTCTCGGAGCAATGACAGCCCGCACATGCTCATTATCAAACTCGTTATCACAATCAATCTTTACGATATTGAGACCTCTATTATCGTATACGTCAATAACCCTGGACAGTGCGCGTGCGTGTTCCCTGGAAGATCGAGAACGAACTTGTTCCACAGTTCGAAAATGTATATTTCGAGAAATTGTGTGAAAGAAAGGCAATCCATTTACAAAAAAATAATCAATACATAGATCAACGTCCCGATGAAACTTCTCGATTGGCGCAGGAAGTGTAACGAGACGTTTTCCCATTACACGGGGAAGAGCTGTTGGCCGTGTCATTTTTCCTTGCAATAATGGCGCTGCCGGGCCATAAATAAACTCCGCCCGATTAATGTCTTCGATGCAAACATCTGTGTTTTTAATAAGATTTTTTTGAACGTAGTTTTTAAAAGAACTGGTAGACGGCCAACCGATGTATTCTTGCAACTTTCTAGCTCGATCCGCGCGATTAATTTGATCGCGTGTAAAAAAATTCTTGTTTGCTTTAACTGTAGATGCGAAAGAATAGTTGGTAATAGTGTTGTTAGATTTAATCCCACTTACTGGATTATAGGCATACAATCCGTCATTAATCTGTTCGAAACGAAGTGAGTTTCCATCTGGAAGGTTGACGATGATTGCGTTGTCGATTGAGGTGTCCATTGTGATTGATACGCCATCAATATTCGCTACCTCATTCATTGACAGAATGTTGGCTAGCGAATTGTCATTGAACCATACCTTAATGGGGAGAATATTGCATGTTCCTTGCTTTTCAAAATACGTCGTTCCCCCAGTTGAAAAAAGCTTGAGTTTTTCACTATCAGCCATCTGATGAATTTCTTTAACATAGGCCTTGTTTCTAAAACAACTGTTGGTAGATCCAGAGTCTAGAATGATGACATCTGCGGGTACTATACATCGCCCATCTCCTTCTTGTTGGGTGCAATTAACCCCCATCTGTATCATTGTTGTTCCTAAGCGTTCCGGGCACTTGTCGGCATAATGACCTTTTTTATGACACCTGTGACATGTAATGTTCTTCTTTAATGCCAGTTTATGTCCGTGGTCATGTACGCCGTGCACGTAAGTCTCACCATCTTCTTCTACTGTAAGTAGGAACGATACACGTGGTTTACTGTAAGGATTTGATCTGTTGCTCTTTCTCTTACATTGAATCAACTCCCAACTAGTTAACACTTCGAAAGCTCCCACCAAGGTGACGGGATATTCATCAATACCCTTCGCATCTCTCTCTTCGTAGTCTTCTATTCTATTGCCATATCTCGATATACATGCTCGACGTATAAAAAGAACGGCCAAGTACTTCTCGCGGCTTGACTTTCTTTCGTCGTCAGTAGCAGTCTCATAATCTTTACCCGAGTCACTTCTTGTGTAGAAGACATGTTTACCCTTGCTTAACTCCAGAGTAGCAACGTTCTCCTGGAACCTCCGTAGGTAAGCTTGGTTTGGTTCGTTGATCCTTTGCCTCATATTAAGTAACGTTTGATGCGCTGTCTGATCCTGAACATAGCCGTTGGAGGTCCTGTCCAGCCCTACCGATAACAGCCTTAGTTGGTCCAGTAGCCACTTGACATCAAAGTTATCAGATTTATCTTTATAATCCTTGTCTCCTATTAAAACCTCTTGAATAGAAGGACTGCATTGACCGTAGATTATATTGTAAACCACTCGTTTGTTTCTTATGAGAATCTGCCTGTCCTTGAGGTAAAGTTTCGTCTCTTCCCTCCATTTCCATACTTTTGTCTGATCGTTCAATTCTGCTTGTTCTAAAACAGGAGGTTCCATATCCTTATCGTAAGACGTCTCCGGTTTCGCGTCATTAGTGATCATGGGAGCCAGATATGTACCCATTGTCACATTTGTTGCCACGTGTGATGCAATCTTCTGAGTGAACTTTTCAAAATCCTTCTTCGCGTCGATGATTTCGTGTTTGAGACCGATGACTGCTCCGATATTGGCATTATCACCCTTAAAGTGCTTCGTTACCAAATCTATGGTATTCCTTTTCTTATTATTTTCATGATTGTTGTCTTTGTCTTGGCCAATCTCAGACGTTGTATTCCCAGTTATGTTTCCACGTCCGCTCATAGAACTCATTTTGTCTTTAATTCAATTGGTGTTCACAGTAATGTATTGATCCTTTCAGAAGCTTTTATAAAAAGATATATTTTTTTTAAATATAATTAATGTTAGAATAATACTTTTAAAATGTATCAATCAGAGGCATTTTACCGATGATGCTATATATATACACTTGTTAGTACATTGGACTTGTACGACTTTATTATTAAACTTATCCTATACAATCGGGATT
>Ga0209092_10003555_pt1 | contig 13474 bp, 9 predicted proteins | sample FraStrMetagenome_FD_187446 | JGI IMG/M metagenome (GOLD analysis project Ga0209092, IMG submission 187446) | Marine eukaryotic phytoplankton communities from Arctic Ocean - Fram Strait ARC3M Metagenome (SPAdes) (version 2) | ecosystem: Environmental > Aquatic > Marine > Oceanic | place: Fram...
TGGGGGGAGTTTTTCGCTTTTTTAGAGAGAGAGAGAGAGAGAGTGAGGGAGGAATATGGTTTTCAAAAGTAGATGGTCGTACGTCGTACACAGCTTTGTACACGTACGAGTACGTGAACCAATATCAATATGTGTACATGTATATCATTTTTTAACAGACATATTTCGAAGATAGCTATTTAATAAAACCAAAAGTAACCCCTCGACCCCTCGATCCTCGATTCTCGATGCTGAATGGTGGACATGACATGACATGATGTCTTGTTTGTCTCGCGCATTTTTACCAACTCCCAACAAGAGAGAGAGAGAGAGAGAGAAAAAAAATGAAGTCGTGTACATGTACATATACACTCTAGGAGATGAAGTCCGTGAAATTCTAGTTATGATATGATAGAGTAGTAGCTAACACCTGATTCCGAACAGCACACAATGTTCATACTAATACGATGACCTCTCAAGCAACTACTAATTCCAATCAGCAACAGCAATGCGAAGGTGTTGCAAAAGCAGCTATTCGAGGAACTGCGTTAGCAGTCTTTCTCCGTCTGCTCAGTTTCGTTCTTTCGCAAGTGATGCTAAGGCGCGTCGATGTGAGGACATTAGGTCAAGCTGCTATTCAATTAGATCTTTTATTGAGTACGTGCCTGTTTATGGGACGTGAGGGATTTCGATTGTCGCTCATGGGGGAAAATGTAACTTATTCTTTACACAAAAAATATTCATTCGGTACGAAACGGGAAGAAGGGCAGGCGCTTGAAGAAGCAGCGTTAAATAATGTAATGTGGTTGTCCGCCCCTATTGGTGTACTATCGGCCATATTAGGCTTATTGATTCACCTTTATATGTCTAAATCCGATTCAGAGGACTACAAGTTTGCAGGCTGTTTATTTTGTCTTGGTGCAATGATCGAGAGTATTTCTGAACCTGCCTTGATTTTGTCTTTAAGGCTTATGAAGGTTGAAATCCGCGCAGCCGCTGAGGGTGCTGCTATTTTTAGCAAATCTGTTGCTATTGTCTTATTCCTGGAGATTTTAAGCGATGAAATGAGTGTAAGTGCTTTTGGAATGGCACAGGTAGTATACGGTATTGTCTTGACTGGAACTTTATATTTCAACATGAGACCATACATTCGTCTTCCTATGAGGTTTGACGCTAAGAACCGCACCAGTTTTGATCATCGCCACTATATCGCTGTATTCCGCTACCCTTTACATACCAGCTCATTGGCATTAACAGGAACCTTTACTTTGCAAGGAGTTTTCAAACATTTGCTCACAAAAGGCGATTTCATCGTATTAAGTGCTATGACTGGCAGATACGACCAAGGAATATATGCGATGGCAAACTCTTATGGAGGATTGGCATCTAGAATTTTACTTCAGCCTTTAGAAGAGAATGGACGTCATCTTTTTTCTCGGTTGGCCACTTCAAAAGAAAGAGATGCGAAAGAACGCCACGAGCTTGAGAAGGCATACACATTTCTTCTGAAACTCGTTTTGTACATCGGTCTTATATTTTCTTGCATTGGAAGTAACTACACAGGCGTTCTACTTAAACTTCTTGCTGGAACAAAATGGTCATCGAAAGAGGCGTCCAATGCTCTGGCTTCGTTTTGTTTCTATACATCAACGCTTGCGCTTAATGGAATGTCAGAAGCCTTCGTCTACGGTGTTGTCAAATCTGCATCAGAGATAAAGGAACTAAGTGTTGCTCATGCGATTATCGGCTGCGCATTTTCAATTTTTGCATCTTTTTCAGTTTCCATTTACGGAACAGTGGGTTTAATCGCAGCGAACTCCTTTCAAATGCTACTGCGCTCTTTTTATTCCATTCACTTTGCAACGAACTATTTCAATAGCGATCGAAATTCGTCAGGAATACAGGAGAGGACGAAGAAATTATCAATGACGTCTTTATTCTCTCAATGTTGTCCATCAGCTTTTTCTCTTACCTCGTTTTTAGGCACATTCCTAATCACTTATATTTCTAAAGTGCAATATATCGAAGCAACAAGAGATTCTATAACTATTGATCGATCCTGGGTTCACGAATCATTGCGACATGTTGCGATTGGTGTATTGTGTGGATCAGTGTCTGCGACAATATCATACAAAACAGAATATATTTTGCGTCAATCTGTACTTTCGTTAATCAAACTTAAATATGAATAGTCAATGTTTTCGTTAAAATGTAGTCAGATTATTAGGGCAAAAGAAAAATTCTGTCAACATTTAACCATTTCCTGGCGGGGGGGTACCACTTGGTACCCCAGCAAAGAAATTTTGTAACTTCAGTTATAAAAGCTTCTTATTCACCATTTCAAATACCCCAAACTCCTTATCATAGCGCTTTTGATGTCTCTGCAAATTCATAATGAATGTTATTTTTAAAAGAAGGTGAGATAATCTGGAATAACCACTTCAGAAGTCTGCTTAGAATCCTACGAGAGAATTTAGGCATATACTGAATGAATTTTTGGGGTAATTAACTATCTTCGTACAGTCATTCAACGAATCATATATCTTTATGACGAGTGTTTTATAAAGCGATAGTTTGCCTATATCGATATAAAGTCTCGAAAAGACCATATTTTTCGCGATTCGGACCCATTTAAAGCGAAATGTTGAAACTTCACTCCTCAAAGCTTACTTTTTACCATTCCAAGAATTCCAAACTCCTTATCATGGAGTTTTTGATAAAAAGTAATCGTAATTACGGAGGAAACGAAATACTCCAGAATAACCACCGCAGAAGTCTACGTAGAATCCTACGAGAACTTAAGGTCACATAGTGCATGAATTTTTGGGGAGATAAACTATTCGCAAAGTCGGTGAATCAATCATACAAATCGGTGATCTTTCATCTTCATGGGGGTTGTTTTCAAAAAGCGATAGCTTGCCTATAGAGTCTTTAATTAAAAAGGTTGTCTTTTAGATGCGTTACGTAAAATTTGTGTGCACTATGCGCGAAAACTCAAAATTTTGTGTGTGAAGCTTCGCCTGGATATTCTACTGGTACTTTTGTGATGAGCTAATATAGTCATGCCTGTGGGCATGCTTACTTACCTCTTGCCTCTATCTTCATATTGATATGTGTAAAATGTAAAATGCGTGTACATGTATCAGCAAAATTGTTGATCGAAACATCAAGTGTTTTTCGTTTTTCGTTGCGCGATGCTATTTCTTTTGTGTGAGAATAAAAAAGGGGGTAGCTGGTGACGTATCTATCACATGCCTACCAATACAGCATCTTTGAGATCATCAAGGAAGTACAAATCTTCTACTGTTGCGACATCTGTGTCAGAAAATATATCTTGTGTGAACGCAACGAAGTCAACATATGCGATGAAAACGAATGAACAATCTCAGCATGATTTTAATCGTATACATTCTGGAGTTGGCACTTCTTCCTTTGATGAAGAAACAATGATCATTTTGGGGAGAGAAATTCCAAGGAGAAAATGGTCTATATTCTTATATTCATTATCAGTTATTGCATTGTTCGCTGACCAGGTAAAAGCTTAATTTGCTTCAACTTCAACGATTCGAACGTTCATTTACTCGAGATTTTGTTCAAATTTACACGAATAGAATCTTATGGCGCCGAATTTAAGTGCTATAGGTGACGAATTTGGATTTGATGACAACGAAAGAGATACGAAGCTCGGTGGTAACATTGCTCTAGCTTTTTTCTTTGTAGGTGGTATTGCATCTATGTTTGCAGGTTTTTTGACGGATCATATTGATGGACGGTTCCGAAGTCGTTTATTTGCGTTGATGATCATTCTTGGGGAAGGGTCATGTTTTATGGTTTACTTCGTCAAAAGTTATAATCAGGTATGATGAAAATGTTTTAAAATGTGAGGTTGCTTCACATCAACTCTTAATGAGTTCTTTAGCTTTTTCTCTGTCGGACGTTAACAGGAATTTCTGTTGGCGCAGCACCGCCAATGATATATAGTGTGTTGAGTGACTTGTATGAGGCTCACGAGAGGAATTCAGTTTCTGGCGTTGTGAGTTTAGGTCAGGGGTTAGGAATTGGATGTGGGCAACTGCTTGCAGGTTTTCTTGGCCCACGCTTTAATTGGCGAACGCCGTTTCTTGTTACATCCATACCTGCAATATGCGTGGCATTGCTTCTTGCCTTGACAGTCCAAGATCCCCCGAGGGGTGCAAAAGAGATGTCCCGTTCAGAACATGCAGAACTTCCTATTATTGAATCATCCGAAGATAGGCTTCCTGTGAATAGTCAGAGGGAGTTTTCTCAACACGAAAAAAATCAACTCTACAATACATACAATTCTGACAATGGATTTTTGATCAGAAGAGGAGTGCAGGAAAATCATAGTGTATTTGGTAACATAATGAAAGAGTATCAAGTTGTAATGAATCTGCTGAAAAGCCCCACGATAATTTTGATGATGCTCCAAGCATCTCCAGGTTGTTTACCGTGGGGTGTAAGTTTTCCAACCTATTTCGCTTTGCAGTGAAGTCAAATACATAACTTAATCATTATCCCAACAGGTTATCAACACGTATTTGAACGATTTTCTGGCCCAAGATAGGGGTATGGGTGTTGAAGGCGCCACTGTGACAATCACAGTATTTGGATTCGGTTTGTTGGCAGGGATGTTGTTTGGGGGAAGAGCTGGCGAGTTCCTCTATCGTATCAATGTAAGATATCCTTCTCTGCTAATGGGAAGTGCAGCGATTGTTGGGACATTTACAATGCAGTTCATGATAAACAGCGTTCACGGATCAGCACATATCCTGATTATTGCATTGGTTTCAAGTTTTGGTGGTTAGTAGAACGGATAATATTTCTTTGAAAGCACTAAACCATCTCTGATTTACTTATTCTAAACAGGTTTCGGAGCTGGTATAACTGGCCCAATTGTGAAAGCAACACTGGCGAATGTTACATTACCCAACCGTCGAGGAAGGGCTTTTGCGTTGTTCACAGTTTTCAATGACGTCGGAAATGGTCTCGGCCCTGCATTTGTTGCAATATTAATTGTGAAGTTTGGACGAAAGAAAGCCTTTAATCTATCTTTCCTGGGTTGGATTTTATGCGGGGCGTTTAATATTCTCTCATACTTTACTGTGAAAGAAGACGAAGAAAAAATGAAAATCGAGTTAATTAAGTCAAAGAGGGTCAATGATGATCGTAGAGGGGAAATCACCATCCCAACATCTGGTGAAATAGTTTGATCCGAGTTTTCCTCGAATCTTATGAGAAATGGCTTGGTATATTCGTATGTGACCCTCACCGACAGTTCACCCATGGAGTCGATCCTCGCCCTCCAGTCATCCCCAAGTGAAGGAACTACAATTACTAGTTTCTCCATCTTTTGTTTTTATCGGCTGAAAAATTAGCTTTGGTACAGTTTTGCAATAGTTACATTAATTTGCTCTCTTTCAAAATGTCGCTATACACGTGGCATCTTGAGCTTCTGGATTAACGATGCGCGAATTTCGGCAATTTTTGTTTTTCAATCCATAAATTTGTTAGTTGTAGCTTAAATTGAAATAACGTTTTGAAAGTATTAATAAATGTTACCTGGAATCATTCACCCACGCGTTATCGACATCTTGTGCTTTCGTCATTTTCGACCTCGGTTGGACATCGTAAACCTAAGTTTCGGGAAATGCGATAGTCTTCCATGATTTGGTGTTTGGGATGCTGGGAAATAACAGGTCTTTTTCATAGTAAGGGTCCTTCATTGGAAACTTTTCAAAAGTGGCTCTTCTTCGATGTAGATGTGCATTATCATGAGTAATCGTTCTCAACTCGTAGTTTGAAACAAAGATTTTTCCTTTCATTATTTATCATCACTTTGTCGAGCTACTATACACATAATATTTCCATCACTCCTCAAGAACACATTAATTTCACTCGAATTCATTCACTTCTTAGCTTATAAAGTGTATATCGACAACGATAGAGTTTAGTACGACCAAGACCTCATAAGGATTTTCTCGTGCACTATGTGACTAAAAAGTATCACTTTTCGTTGTAATCTTACAATTCGCCCTTTTTTAGTTTGAAAAGTGCATGAATACCTTTCTCAATAAAAATTTACAAAAAATTCTTTTTCAGGCGACTGGTGTTGATATTGTAAACGCGCTTTTGCACTTTGATGCATAAGTGCCTCGTTCAGAGAATAGAACGCGACTATCCCCTCGTGAAGTCACGCTGCTACAAACAGCTGTGTTTACTCATGAATCATAATATTTAAGCATTTATCGTAAACATTAATATTGGAATATCAAAAATATATGTGACCATTGTTGACAACTTTTCTTGAAAACCATTCAGTCATTGCTGATATTCGATTCATCGACACCACTTCACAACAACAATCAAAGTAAAATGTCCCTCTAGAAGCGGAACTTCTCTGATCTTTTACAACTGTAAATTTAATTGTTGTAATTGTTATAATAACATCTAATAACAGTTGCAGATTATGGTGTGCCTTCTACAGAACCACTCAGTGTCAAATGTTATGTATAGAAAGAGCCTGAAAGTGTTCACAAACCACAGTAATAAAGCAACGTTAAGCTTTCTTGTAAATGTATGTTGATTTCTCAAGCTATCGAAATGAAGTTGACGTACACTCAATATTGATTAATTGGATTCGTTAAAAATATGGGGTTTCAGGTAAAATTATTTTCTACTTGTTGATACTTGTTATCATTTGCTATAAATTGAAAGCGAAATATGAAATGTTTTTCCTATTATGCGCATTGGTAAGTCTCCGGAGTGACCACCTTACTCTCTGTGTATCCCACAGGGTTGCCGCTTCCTAATTCAGTAACAGATTGTATGTCGATCGGACAAAGCAGACTTGTACTTTGGAACGAAATGGTTACAGGAAAAAATGCGTCTGAGTGTGTACCTGAAATCGAAAAATCCAGTGAACCCATTGGATTATTCTGATCAATTAACTCGTGATGCCAGCAGAGCAGACCTTCCCGTGGATCGTGCTTATAATTCCCATCAATTGACTCAATACTTGGCTGTTCCGTAGAACCGAGAGGTATGAACACGTTGACGTTGTGCAGGACCATGTCCGTTCGTGTGAGTTCATATTCAATACTAACGTTTACGGTCCCGGTTCCATCATCTTCCGGCCAGCAGTTAATTGTCATTGGCGCACCGTCAGGTAAACTGTAGCTCCAACGCAAAATTCCGATCGGACGATTAAGAGGAAATCCTTTTCTTGTGTCTTTCAGGGCTAAGACACCATTTTTCTCATAATTGACCTTGTTAACTTTTGGATGTGTAGCAAAAGACCATCCGTTGGAACAGCTTGCAAGAGCAGCTTTGTTGATTGTAACTCCACAAAGAGACGCCTCGTCTTTATTGGCTGTCAAACTTAGAGTTCCCTTTATATCACAACTCTCCACTGTGCCTTCACGACTCATTTGAACAGTTATTTTTTCTTCTGCAGTTAATGTAGCGGGGGTAGTGGGAATTGCCGGGGCCGCAGCAGCAGGGGGCGCTCCAAAAGCATTATTTTTGCTTGATAAAGACATTAAATTATCCTCGGCAACCATAGCTGCCATGAGCGAATTTTTCTTGTTAGCTGCAGCTCCTCCTCCCATTCCAAGTTTCATTCCCTTCGCGACAACACGCGGAGGCTCAGGTGCGGAAGGTGCGGGTGCATTGTAAGAATGATAGCTCGGGGTGACTCCATTGAAATCTCCATTACCGTATCCACCTCCACCAAACCCGGCCATTTCTCCACCAGGCATTTGTCCGCCGCCGCCAAACTCGGGACCGAGACCGTTTCTCATACCAAATTCCTGTCTCATCGCAGTCATCTTTCGATCCTGGATATTCTTAGCCTGTTTCTTCATTTCTTCCTTCGCTGCATCTTCCTTGCTCTGAATAATCATATTATGCATCTTCTCTTCATGACTATCCATTAGAAGATTTGTTCGAACGGAAGATATGGTAACTCCTTCATCCATATATCCACCACTGGTAATGACCTCATCAAACGCAAAAATTAGCTCAAACGCATGATCGTGAATGCTAGGCTCCGCCAAGCCCCCTGCTACATCCGGTACCACCCTAGCGAGCAAACGCAACGTCCCAAGATCTTCCACGATATTCGATGCCTTGTTGGTAATAAGCAGCAAAAACAGATTACCCTCCAACGATTGATAAATGTATCGCACACTATCCGTCTCAACAAAGGTATGCTGCTGAGAAGGACTGTCCAGGAGTTTTGGAAATGCCGCTAACAATCCCTCCACGCGCAACCGATTCATGTGCACGAATTGACGGGAGACGAGAGCCTTTCCCTGTCGTGTACAAATGGATACCGATAGCAATACCTACAGAGATCAAATAATAGTCAATATTAGACATGAGATGATACGAGATTAGTGTTATTAGATCCTATGACATATCCGGTCCATCATACACAGCAGCAGTCCATAGTGACGAATAACTGGAACATCCAGCACTCAATCCTCCATGATAATCCAAGCGCGCACATCCGAATGGATATGTAACAATGACTGCGTACAGTAAGTACCAAGTACCTCTTCACATACCATGATCTCTTTTAATTTGGATAATAATTATATGGAATAAAGGATGCAGCTCAGCTCAGCTCAGTCCAGTCGGTATTAATATATTTTTATAAATATGATGTGATATCGCCGGTGTTGGCTTTTTGGTTGCGTGTAGTGTGTGTAGTGTGTAAAATGTAATAATGTACGGGAAATGGTGTGTTGTTTGATATATTTGCTCCCTCCCCCACAAACAAACACACATATACACATACACATACATACATCATGATGTGTACATGGTACATGGTAGAGGGATACCGCCGATTAGATCATTGCCTCCTCATTCCTCATCTGCGCCGCGTGTCCGGTTTACGAGCTCTTCGTCAGTAAGATAAACTTGTAGTTATGGGATACGCACTGTATGTGTGTGACTTTTAGTGGAGGCTAATCTAGTAAGAGTGCCTCTAGGCCCTACTCGAATCTACTCCTACGACCTACGAGTACGAGTCGTATTAATACATGTACATGTACTTTCTCTGAAATTTGGCATGGGAGATGAAGATGGGGAGAGAGCTATAGAGCCTATAGCTAAGTCTCTAGCTACTTTAGCTTTACTACCGCCGTTCCGCCTTCCGCCTATCGTATGACAAATTACAAAAGTGTTTTCAATTGTCTCGTATTTCACAAAAAAAGTATCAATAGTATGAACGAAGCTCGTGAGTGCATGTACTTTATTTTGTATATTATCGAACAGATTAACATCTCATTTAAAAAATGATTGTGGATGAATGGGAAAGTAAGATGAGCTCCATCAAGAAAGCAAAGAAAGCGAAGTCATCAATTACGGGTACGAGTAGTAAGCGCTCATTGGAAAGAAAGGACATTTCAAGGACATGGATGTACATCGACGGTGCTCTGGCATGGACTAAACGGCAAATTTTCCTCCCAAATAATGACAAAAAAGATGGAAAGAAAGACTCCGTGCTTTGCTGGTGGCCAACCATTTTGTTCTCATCGTGGAAAAGTGCAACGATGAGTGGATTGATGTGTGATATGAGCGAAGTTGAAATGCCATCGTCCACGCAGGAAGCTTTGACGGATCAGTTTAGGGTAGGACCGAGAGTTAAGATTCACGATATCGAGTTAAGACCATATGTTACGCAATTGCTCTTTAATTTGGTCCCAAGGAAAGCAGCGCTAGGTAAACGAAATGCTATGAATTTGAGAAATAACGTGGTAGGTCATTATCTAGGTTTGAACTACGCGGGAACGGAGGATGGCGAAGAAGCACAATGGGCAAGAATCTCTGTAGAGGACGTTCGTGGTCCCTTTCGCGATTTTACCATTAGTGCTATGAACAGTACGAAATCTATTCTCGACGCGCGAAAGTTGGCCTTAAAAGAATCTGAAAAGGTTTATGAATTTTTTTTGTCGCAAATGATCCTTGCGTTACATGAAGCAAGCGATTTGATGGGAGGTAAGAAGTGTAAAGGGAAGCGATTGGATATTTCAAAACTTTTTGGGGAAATTGGAATCTTTGTTGAATATAGTTTGAAAAGTCAACGTGATCGCAAAAATACAGGTGAATGGTTTCGTGATTTCGAAAGTCAAGGTGAAACGCAGACTCAATCACAATCTCAGCAATCTCAAATAATTGGTAAACGTACAAGGGACTCAACATCTTCCTCAATAGAACCAGCTTCCCGCGGAGATTCAAATGATGACGGAAAATCCAGAAGGATTTCAAATGCAAAGGAAGATCGAGTGGGGTTACAACCGGATGCATTTGGAGGAAACCACTCATTCCCATCTTCCTCAACAATCCCTACCGACAATAGCAATATTAACGAGAAATCTCCAAAATTTTCACAAAATGATTTGGTCAAGGGAACAAATACTGAAATAATTGCAAAAGGAAACGAATCAGATATGAAAAATATGCACTTGCCTTTGTCCTCGGCAACGATCTCTTCGAGTGGAAGCAAAGTCCATCGGAGATCACAAAACTCTTCAGAGAATGGTGTGGTAAATAGAGTTGATGATGTTTCCAATATGATAGACGAGGTGAAGACAACAAATACTGATTTGTCGCCGTCGTCTGAAACAAACTTCGCGAACAAAAATGGTATGCTTCAGAAATCTCTCAATGCTGCAGATGATTCTGCTGTAGACGAAAATATGAACGTTATCGATACGCCAAATATGTCATGTACCAAGACTTTGGAATTAATCGGTGGAGAAGATGAAGACAAAACCAATATCAAGAGTTCAACGACACGGGTGTCTCAAAAACACGATTTAATGAAAGTATCGTCTTCTCCAAAAACTTGCGATTCGCAGAATAAAGATGAATCTAAGACAAAACAAGCTGACAAAGCTTCATCAGGGAAAGAAGAAGTGTGTGCCGTGATGAAAACCAGTTATGATGGGCAGAACCAAATACAATCGGAGGTCAATGATAAAGAAGCTACAGCCGGATCGCATGAAGTTGGAAACAATTCTCATACTTTTGAACGGAACATGGATGAGGTATATTTACCCGCTGGGGCTGAGGTGGGTGCTAGTTCTCAAGCCGATGCCGAAAGTGAAAACGTTGCCGATGATCAGAATCAAGACAACATGGGTAGCAGCAACAGTGAGCACTTATTTACTCAGCAATTTGTGGATTGCAGCGACGAAGATAATGATGTGCACGAATTTGCATTTACTCAGTAAATAGTTTTTACGCGTCCTTTCAACTGCATACTTTGATTTTTGACATCTATTTTTGTAACAATTTTAAATCGGTGAATTTAGAAATCGACCTCTTCATCAGTCACTGGATTAGAAGTTAGGAGTAGTTGCAAGTGCTACATGATGGAAACAAAACATTTTCCCTGTTATTGAGCCAAGAGTTTCCATATACGGAATACATGCCGTCTGGTTAGCTTATTTTTTTCTTCTTCTAAATTGTACCCCAAGTATCAATTTACTCTGAGTCTAAATTGCTTTATATCTCAACGCCGCTTTGAATCAAATGAATTCCCGCTGTGCTCGTCGTACGAAAATACTACATAGCATTTTCATAAATAATTCCAAATCGCGTAGGATGAGATGCATTTTTTCGTTAAAGGTACGTGTTGATGATAGGACTATAATTTGGAGTAGACCCTTTGCGTCTCGCTACAATATATCAAGACACCATGAGAAAACAAGATGATACGACGCAAAATTTGAAACAAGTTTTCTTTAAATAATTTATACATCCCATTCGTTTATTTTACGGTTCTTCCGTAAAAACAAACGTACATCTCTAAGTAAACTGAAACAAGGAACAAACGCCGACTTTAACACGCACCAAAGATTTTTTTAGAAAACAAAACATGTGAATTTGAAGTGACGTTAAGTGAGCATTGCAACCATTATGGATGCAACCTGTTCCTTGATCATCATCATGAAGGCCGTACTGAGGACACCTCTGGTAAGTTCTGGACCCAATCCAATAAATAAAGATTGCATACCTTGCTCGTTGTACATTTTCGTCAACATCTGTGGAATGGTCTTCGATGCTTCTCCTGTGCCCGAAGCATCCTTTTGAGATTGGATCATGACCTTTGCCCGCGTATACGGAAAGCAAATAATAGTACTTATAGCTCGAGAAATCAAGCCCAATAGAAATGATTCTCCTACTGATAATGTCTGAGATGATTTTTTTCTTCCCCGGCCTGTATTTTTCCTCCTACCTAGCAGTACAATGCGTTTTATTTGCTCATAAACTGTATACTGAATTGCTGGCTTAAGACAGAGAACCGTGTACGCCTCCCAACCTTTGTACATACCCTTGACACCCTTTTCTGAAAACATTGCCATCATAATTTGGTATGGGTTCTCATCCATAGCCTTGCTGGTTTGAATTTTAGTCGTCAAGCAGTCGATGGGCAATGTAATTGGTAAATGAGCCCATTCTGCCAAAGCTCCCAATATCAAATTTTCGGCCGTCCCAATATATTCATTTCCCTTGACCGATTTGTAACTATTCTTAAAGAACGTATAAGCAAAGAAGTACAGTGCTTTCTCGCATGCACTCTGGAACGCGCTGGTGCCAATACCTTCATAAAAAACACCAACACCTCCCTCTTTATACATGTTGAGGGTGAAGTCCACAGCCGATAATTCCGAATCACGAATTTTTTCTTCTACCGTCCCTTCTTGCGTCTCCTCATCGTCCTTACCATTATCAGAATTGATGTCTTTCGTATCCGGCGACGACGTTTGCACTGCCTGCATCTTTGTCTTGAGCACCTCAAGCGGGTACAACACACTGGCACTTATGGCTCCGCCTATGGAAGCAGCAGCTGCCTCTGCTAAGATCGATTCCTTTTTCGCTACCATGGTTTCTGTAACATTCAGATTTTGTTATGGAAGTGTTTCAAAAAATACTGCCATTGCCAAAGTACATGTACATGTATTTACGATATATATTTTTACATTTTGGACAAAAAAAGGCAATTGTCAAGATGTGAAGATTCGCAATCGAGCTAAAACCATTTTTTCGAAGAATTCGCATTTCCGCTTCCGCAACACAAGTCTCAAGATTCGAGATGCCCTAAGAGTAGGGTTGGAGGCATCCGGCACGGGGCATGCCCAAAAACAAGGGGGCACGGTCATAACACTCAGAATAAAGGGGTTTATGGTTATCTATGTCATCAGCGAGAACATAGCAACGAATTGCTATATTAATCCAGTTATGTTTCAAAGAGTATTTTGCCACTTTCTTTGCGGAAATCAGATCATTGCTCTTAATGCTAAGATTTAAGGCCAAGTCTATTTTTCCGTCAAGAATATACAACCTGATTGCATTCTGGTTAAGTTGCTCCAATATATCTCCACATGAAGCATAAAGCTACGGATCATCCAATTCATTCAAATATTGCATGCCGAGAGATATTTCTCCTAGCTGCAGAAGC
>Ga0209092_10003556_pt1 | contig 13474 bp, 10 predicted proteins | sample FraStrMetagenome_FD_187446 | JGI IMG/M metagenome (GOLD analysis project Ga0209092, IMG submission 187446) | Marine eukaryotic phytoplankton communities from Arctic Ocean - Fram Strait ARC3M Metagenome (SPAdes) (version 2) | ecosystem: Environmental > Aquatic > Marine > Oceanic | place: Fram...
CTAATGTTCCAGCAGAAAAGTTGTTGGTCCATGCAAGTAAAGATGGATATGGTCCAATTTGTGAGCACTTAAACATTCCTTCTGGTGAGGCTCCAGACGAATATCCACATTTGAATGATACAAAGCAGTTTCAGATGATGTTGAAAATGATGAAGAAGAAGATCTTTATTTATTGGTTGAAGATTTGGTTGATAGTCATCGTATCTCTGATTATTGTTTTGGTCATTATTTTAAAGTTAACATAGTCATGCGAAGTATTTGCTACAAATTAGACTGATTTTTAATTTTATTTTATCTCATTTGTCCTTTTGGGTACTTTTTATCAAGACTTTTACTTTAATGACGCTCATTCCAGGTGCTTCTTATTTGTCTTCGACGATAATTTAATCGCGCGCAGTGTTAGTCTAAAGCTGAAATATTGATTGTTAAATTTTATCCATATCTACAAGGCCCTGGCGAACTGCATAAAACACATCAAGAACAAGTGTTAGATCATCCGATCCAACATCAAAAATATTCTTCACATAGTCATAAAGAAAAAATTGTAAACCAATGACAAGGAAGAAAAAAGTTGCTCGAGCAGGGAAACCAACATATAGATTCGCTATACCGCCTTCTCTGCCAAGCAATTCTTGAACAATTGGACGCCAGTCCGCAACACTATTATCGTCGCTGCCTTTTGCGTCGTGATTATGTGATTGCGATATCTGTTGATCTTTTTGTGTTTGGTTTATTTTTGAGCCTTTCTGTTCAGTTTCAGTCACATCTGAATTTTCTTTTTGATCTGCAGCTGATGTAAGAGTCAATACAAGATCTGCTGGATGACTTACGAATGCTCCTGCAATTCCAGCTAAAGCTCCCGCGAATGCTGAAACGGCGAGACCGATTGTACCAACTCCCACCTGAACGGGGATCACACCTGGCTGTGAATTGATCAGAGCTACTATGAATTTTGCAACGATATCAAAAGCAAGAAACTTAGCTACAGCAAAAGGAAGCTCTCTGGAGGTTACTTTGGAAAACCCTTGAAACAATGGTGGTATGTCTTCCCATCGGATATTGCTCCAAGATAAATACTCATGGGTACTGCTATTTCCAAATTCAGAATCGATTCCATCAGATGCTTTCGAACCAGCATGTGGTAATTTCTTTCGTCTATTCTCCGTCTATATGTAATAAAAAAACCATGAGTTTTATGCAAGAGATTCAATACACATGAGCACTTGAAACGTACCAGAAAGTCACTCAATACACCATTAAAGGACTTCGGTTCAACCAGTCCCATACTCCTAACTCTCATCATTTCGAAAGGTGCTGCTGCAAAACTTGTCACAATAGTTGCAACCGCAGCAGCCGATAATAAAATTAATTCTGACTCGCCATCACCTTTCTCGAAGAATGTCACTGTGAAAGACCGACGAAATAACTCTGTGGCACCAAAACCCAAGGATCCGAAAACTAACGATGCAAGAAATGTTACATCAGCACTCTGAAACAAAGACTGAGGTCCACGAAGCTCAATCATGCTTTTTATTGCTTCTTGTGTGGTTGTTTCAGTTGTGGAGGAAACGGAAGGCTCCTGACTACTCTCCAGATTGGGATCACTTTTCTTAAGTGTGTTTGATGATGAAATTGGTTCAAAAATATCTGCATTTTTATTATCTATGCCTGTGGTACGAACTGCTTTTCCTTTTTTATTCGCATACTCCATGAGCTCAAAGTCGTTTTTTAATTGAATTTTGGTTTTAATAAGTTCCAATGGATTCAACATTGTCCTCACAAGGACTGTACATATAGCACCACTTAGTGCAAGGCGTTCATATTCACTAGCACTGAGAGTCATGGCCCTTTTTGTCACAGGAGTAAATCCTATTCCTCCAAAAATGGGATCTATAGTTCTGTACTGCGAAAATAAGAACGATGGAGTTTTCGACAATTCGTTAGTTCCAGATAAGGCCGTAAATTCTGGAATGGTATATATTTTATTTTCTTGCATATCAGAACTTAGGGACGCATAAGATAATGAAAAGGGCGAAGGTATGGAGAATAGTTCTGGTCGCATAGTCAGTGGCAATAGCTTAGTGGGATCCTCTTTTAATGATTTTGGTAAATCCAGAAATATGTTCTCACTCTGTGTATAGCTTTCTATATCTTGCAGCTTATCTTCGTTCTCATCCAAGACTTTCACAGAACTTCCAGATATTGTTTTTTCAGTAACGCGTGCTTGTGTATACCTTTTTGATATCTTCAGGTCAGCATTAGGAATCACCCAATCTTGATCTTCCTCAGGTGGTTCTACATTAACGTTGATTTCCGGTAAATTTGCACCAACGTATCCATTTCCACCATCCTTCAAAACAATATCACTAATCGCATATTCCATTTCTGCAATAGCGGTCGCTGGACGAAACCCATTTCCTTTCTTGGAGGATTTGAATAAAATCTTTACTTTTTTTAATGGTATTCCATCATAACCAAACCCAGGATTTAACACCGCGATGGATTCTATCTCCCCATCTCTATTCAAAATAGCAGTTGCCTGACATGGTTCAAAGTCTGGATTACGATTTCCACTCACTATGGATATTGTGGGTGTTGACGTATATCCAGATCCACCATCAATAACTTTAATCCGTAATATCCTAGATGTAGGTTTCATGACTGGATCTGCGCGAGCACATCTATAATCTTTTCCTAATGCAGGAGGTGGGTCTATGCTTATTTTTGGTTTTTCATAGGCGGAATATCCTCCATGTAAGTTTAGATTCAAATTCCGATTTATCTTCTGTTCGGTTCTATACTTAGTATTGGAGTTGGAATAATAGTAGCTCTCATTCCGTTTGTCGATTTCTACGGACTGGATTGAGGCATTGTCTGTTTCACCTAATAATGCTGTTATCTGTGTGGTGGGTTGTAACACAGGATCCGAAATGAAGGAAAATAAAATAGCAAGTTGAACTTTTTCTTCTTTGGAGGTATACCTAGCCTGAAGGAGTGCTAACAAGTTCAATACTCCCTGTTTTCGATCCCTATTATATTTATATAATTTCTTTTTCATATCATTTTGTAGTTTTGGATCCATCTTATTATTTTTGATGTCCACGTTTTGATTCCAGAAAGAAAATAAATTATTTTTCATCAGAAATGGATCTTTTTGGATTTGTTGAGATCGAGAAGATGTTGCTGGGGCAGTGGCATAAATACCTGCCTTTGCGGCTTGTACAGAGGCATAGGAGCCATAAGGACCCGAGAAATAATCTGTCAAACCGACTTCAACTGATTCTGCAAAATTAGCAAAATATGACTCCTTTTCAACTTTTGTGGAGGTTTCCTGAATAATGATTAAGTAATCAAAAATAAGACTGGAAACGGATCATCCTTGCATATATATAATGTATTATTTGATTTGATTTGACGTACCTCTACCCACCAAGCCCTAGCAGCAGGATCAAAAGTGAGAAGGAATCTTGATAAATATGTAATAAAACGAGTATTATAAATATCTTGAATATTTCTGTTTTCGCGATTGGAAAAAGTTTTGCTTCCATTTTTCTTATTACTGTCGATATCATCCAGCTTTCGAGAAGGAATGCCTCGTGCTGCATCGGAACCACCACCTCCCAACATTTGAGATTTAGGTGAAAATAATTCACCACTTTTTCGATCTACTTCGGCAGATGCATACGAAGGTTCGGGAGACGTTGTGAGTAAAAGTCCTGCTGTAATGGCTGTACTTGTAGCCAATGGAAGGAATTCTCTTCTGGTGATAGTGGATTTGGATAATGAATCATTACTTATTGCAGGTGTATTTTCTGTGTGTGCCGAATGTATACAACTAGTGGGACGATGCGAAATTAATTTCCTTGTATTTCGGTTTACTACTCTCAAAGAGGATTCTATCCGACTTTTACTTTTAGGAGAATTATGTGAATGAAAATAATTATACGACGGTTGTGCCACGATACTGAAAGCGGACGAGTGTGGAAGAATTGACAGAAGAATGAATAATTCCAAAGAAAAGATGATGATGGTGGTGGATGTTGATATTAGAATACATGGTTTTATTCTCATTTTTTTCTGCAAATGAACTATGTGTTAGTTCAATAATGGTTTGTCTAAAGCTTTTTTTGTATGAATTAAGATTGCAGGATGAAAGTCAAACGATCATCTCTTCTTATAGAGCTAAGAGATAAAGGTGGAAGATTATTTCTGAAGATGATGATTTGTATAATAAGTTGGAGTCCCTCTGCTGATGATGTTGAGAAATTTCTTGATGGACTACTTAGACAATATTTTTTGTGATGTGTTTCACGTGAACGTGCGTTTGTCTTCACATTTTGTTTTCCAAATAATTAAATGTTGGGAGATAGTGTGACGTGCTTAGAGCACCCTGTACATTGTGTTCTTGACCGGTGTCTAAAATTCCATGACATCACCATATCTTCATTTCGATTTCTTTTTTGACGTCAATTATTATTGCTCATAATATTATTATTATTATTATTATTATTATTATTATTATTATTATTATTATTATTATTATTATTATTATTATTATTATTATTATTATTATTATTATTATTATTATTATTATTATTATTATTATTATTATTATTATTATTATATGAATCACATCATAAAATTGCAATCAACTAAATTAACTAGTTTCACCAAATTTAATGCTATGGAAGAAGATTTATTTCATGGAATCAAAGGCTTAATTATAATGAAAATGAATTATTTGGAAGATTCTGAAATACTCGACAGATCAGCATCATTACCGCTTCCATAATTATTACTATCATCATCTCCGATCATATCCGATAACATTCCTAACCATGCATCTGAACCATCATCACGATCTATATATTCCTCCATGGCATCTCTAGCCCTTTGTGTTGGATCAATAGGTTTGGATGTTTGTGGCTCCACAACAATATCATCGTATAATCCACCACTAGTATTACTGTCATCACCATTTATAGTTTTATCTTTATGTGTACTCTTGGAGGGGGTGGATTTGGAGTCGGCAATCATCTCTTGGAATAAATCGACGGAGTTGGAATTAATATCCAACAATGGTTTCGCTTCCTCTTGATTTGTTTCTTCCTTGAATTCCTTCATTGTTTCGGCTATAACACTAGTACCATTATGATTCCTTTGTGGAATACCAATCACATTGCTATTCTGAATTTGAGGAATGTCCATGGATTCGATACTTTTCTTCATTTCGACGGTAGTAGTATTGGTGGCACTTCTATCAAGCTTCACTACACTTTGTATCTCGTCAGAAATATTGGGTGTTTCTAAAACTGTCGATGTAACATTTAATGCTGGTTCCTTGATGGTAACAGCTTCTTCCACGTCATCTTCTCCCATGGTGGCTGCCACGGCAATAGCTCCCAACACTCCCACAGCCGACAATGTACTTACAATCACGTTATTTCCATCTTGCTCAGGTGCACCAGAAGCTAATCGACGTTCTTTCTCTTTCACTGCCATTTCCATCCGCATCCGATCCGCTTCCTTTCGTGCCTCCTTAGCCTTTTCTTGATTCAATTTTGCTTCTTTTAATCTCTCAGCTCGTTCCAGTCGATCTGCTTCCAATTTAGCCTGCTTGGCTGCCATCTCCTCTTTTTTAATCTTCATCAATTCCTCCTGCTTCAATCGGTCCGCTTCTAACTTTTGCAACCGTTTTTGCTCCAATTGCTCTTCTTCTTCTTTCAATATACGTTCAAATTCCAAATCTTTTCGATTCAATACTTTATCCGGATCATTTCGTAATTTTTGTAATTCTTCTCTCCCATATTGGATTTTTGATTGATATTCCTCACTTTGATTTTGATAATTTGGATCTGTTGGAGAAGCGATTTCGTTTTGAGCACTGATATAGGTAGTATTTAAACGAATTTCTCCAGGTGCGAAATTTAATTCATGAACTCGATTCAATGGTATTCCTCCAATTAAAGCTGTGAGTAAGGCTGGGGAGGTGCCATCTGGGAACACTAATAAGATGTTATCGCCCGAATATTGAGTTTCTAAAACTAATAGTCACCCAAGTTGTCATCAATGAAAGGAGATGAAATTTAGAAATATTATCAAAAATAATGTTGGAAAAAGAAATAGGATGGAAACATAACTCACCTGACATGAGTTGTCGCAATCGAATGACTTGATTTGAAAGTGTTTCATTCGGTGTGCCATCATCATTGGGTGGTGGTCTTGCTCCCTGTAATCAAGCAAAATCAGGTATATGCAATGAAATCAAAATGTGTCAGACACATTAATTTATTTATCTAATTATTCTCAAATGGTAAACAAACAAAATCTTACCGAACCATAAGCACCAGCTTCATCGACATCCATGGCCCAAATGGCTGGTTCTACTACACTTTTCGTAGACATGTCCCATTTTCCTATAGCTCTAGGATCCATAAAGGTAAACTCTGGAACTAATCTATCTCGTCCTACCTAATATATTAATATATATTGATATAGAAATTGATTAGAAAGAATAAATGAATGATCATGAACAACATTATCTCTCGGTTGAACTTACTTTTAACTCTTTTCCAACAATATTGGCCGTATCGATGCAATTGGCAGCAAGACTATATTTCACAAAGGTAATAATAATTCCATTATCCTCTAAATATTTACAAGTAGTTTCTACTTGAGCTATCCCTGTTTCCGACAATGCTGCTTCCCGGTTAGTCCTGAATTTGAATTGTTGGAAGAAGATGTTAGAAGTGATGTATAATAATGCTATATTTTATAAAATCTACTTACAGAAATAATGGATTGGTACTCCAGATATCATCTTCTTCCATGAGACTGTATCCAGCCCGCATGACATGATAGATATTCCCAAGTCCAGCTTTGCATGGAAATTGTACCAACCCAGGTTTTCCCGCGGCATTCGCAGGTTGTATAGACGATGTTGTGGATGTTGAAATTGGATTAGATGTGTAAAAAGCAGCGGATGCAGGTAGAACGAGAGAGGATAAAAAAGATCTTCTAGAGGGTGTTTTGAGTGTATCAAGATTCCGTTTGTCATTTTTGTCATCTTGATTGTCTAAATCATGATTCAAATCGTGAGAATATCTAGCATATGCTTTGGAGTTTGTTACTTGGAAGGATCGGTGATAATAATGCTGATCATGATGATGGTAATAATTAGGATCATGATGAAACTTGTTCGACAACACTTGTGTTGGTGGTGTTTGTTGAAAACCAACTACCAAGTGGAAACGAAGAAAGAATGCAAAAATTGTAATCCAAATCGGGAACAAATTATTTGTGGCTCTGGAAGTATTCATGGTTGTCAAATATTGTGCACGCTGTGCTATTTATGATAATGTAAGAATACTCCCTTCTTTTTGGTTTAATAATTTTTTTTCGTGCATTGTGATCCGAGAGATCAACATGCTCTGCAAGATATTCTAGAGTGATGTTATCTCAATATTCTTTTACATACGAGAAATCATTCGGACAAAGATAAATGATCATAAAATTAAAAATGATATCTGCTGGTGCTGCTGCTGCTCCTGCTCATTCTATAAGTACGTACAACTTAACGAAGGCAGCGCGCCTTTCATGATGGCAATGACGTCTAAATTGCCGAACCAAAGAACGTAAAAAATTGTTATTCTTCATTTCTCATAAAAAAATGTGCGTAGAATCCATGTAGACATTCAATATTTGTTTGCCCTCATCATCACTTCAAAGAAAAAGTTCAAGGTTTATCGTTTATGACGTCAAGTGCATTCCATTGCGTCAGGCTGTCCAAGGAGAAAAATATTGAAAAGATAAATGTCAAGCTTGTGGCAAGTGTTTGGTACGGGTGCTTAGTTTATGCACATTTCCATCAAAATTTCTTTCAACAAAAATTTATCGATTAAAAAGACTCTGGACGAAATAAACCATTGCAGAGAGAGGACGAACACAAAGAAGCACACAGATATTATAGTCACCAGCAGAGAATCTGATAGAAAATATAATCATAGCACGATCTCCACAATTTTGAAATGAAATATTGCTGTTTGTTTTTCAGTGTCCAATCTATCTCCAATTCCATTTCTCGTCTCTTCTCTGAAAAATGATAATTCTCCAAAGTTTATAAAAGTAACCATACAAATACTCGACCATAAAATCCATTACTAACTTGGTAGTGTAATGAAATTACCCAAACATCAAATTCGCGATATGACTTTCTATATGTACGGTCATAGAAAATCTGGGGTACATGTGATTGTAATTGCTGCAATAGGAATGGGACTATATATATTCGCTTCAATGAGTATAGAACAATTCTTTAAATATTTTTTAGAAATATAGGGTCCTCTCATGTGTATGGATTTTATTCGGATTTTGATTTGGTTTTGCTTAATCTTATAATCATTCTGAAATGTATTGTCCAAAATGTTGTACAGTACTATGTATACACAAAATGATGAAAAGTGTGCAAAACAATTTTGGACGCTAAAGTAAAGTTCATCCTGAAAGGATAACGGATAGTGATGACATTAATAAGTCTTATAAAGCTACATTGATTTTATAATGTTAAGATATGATACAATTTTGTCCCTTTTCTCAATTAATGAATATTCATCATATTCTGCCCATTTGAAAGTCTTGTTATGGTCAACTCTACAATGCGCATCCATACATCGTAATTTTAAATCTAACTTTGTAGAAAGCTGTTTCTTGTTGTAAAAATAATAAAGACATTGACCTCTGATAATAGTATCATGGTGATTTTTAGTCCTCAGAAAGAATTCGTTCATGACTGTCCGTGTGTAACTTAAACTCTTTCCAATTTGAGCACTTAGAGCCTTCAGAAGTTGATTGCAATGGACTTTTTTGTTTGGGTTTCTAAGGTTGATATTTTTGTAACAGAAACACGAGGTCGTTATTTTGCGATCATGAATCCATTTATTTCTGTTAATCATACCTGACAAGATCAATATTGATAAATAACGATCAGCCTTCATTTGCTGATTGTTTCCCAATCGTTGGAATGTCTTTAGAGCATTGTCGTAGCTCCATTTCATGCTACCAAATGAATTTAGGACAATGTCCAAAATTACAAACTGGATGTTTAGAACATTAAAAAGCTCTTCTTTGTAAGGTTGGCGTCGCAACTGGTATCTCAAGAATCGTGAACCTAGATTAATAGACCCTGAATTAATATCTTCTGAATTTTCTTTCCATTTTGAAAAGATTTTAAATTGTTCTGCCGGATCATCGGTGAGTCCAAAGGTAGAGATAACTTGAACTGCTTTGTACAATTCCGTAATACCCAAATACTCGATGAACCAAACCTGACAACTCAATGAAACATTGCAGTCAAAATGCGGAGATATAGTCTTATATGATAATGTATTGTTATCATCAAAAGAGAGAATTCTTTCATATGCAGGTTCCTTAGTCACTTTGTTATCCAAATAAAAAATTTTGATACGAGACAATCCTGCTTGCTCAAATCTTATGATTGAGAAGAAAGCAAAGCCTTTGAGCAACAATAAAGACAAATAATTGAACAAGTATTCTCACCTTTTAACCCTTTCAAAGTAGTCACCACAGGATTTTCTGCTGTATCCAATTACAGCAAACCGTTTATGGTCATGTACCATACTTGCAACAATAACCCCATTGTACCCTTTTTGTCGACAATTTTTATTGTCGACATGACAATTTAGAACACGTATTGAAGAATTTTTTGTAATGGTTAACCCTTCAAGTTCATTACAAGCACTAAGCTTATTTGCAAACGTTGATCCTCTCTTATTAACTTGAAAAACTGGACCGATTATGTTTAAACCAGCCACATGTTTCAGTACACGTGTCAGAATGACCATGCAATTAATAATTTCTTTGTTCGTCCCTTTTCTTACTTTTGGTTCCGAGAAAGAATCTTTTTCATATCTTGTAAAATCTTGCGTGTTGAATCCATAATTTTTTTGGACGTTGTTCCTTTTCTCATCAACATTCATATTTTCCAAACGATTCTTGACAAGATCTTGAAATTGAATTTGGTTGAACATACCTTCAATGCTACGTATCCAAATATCAGTCCCTGGATTCAACACTTTCACCCAATCATTTTTGCTAAAGTAACTGTTATCCCTTTCATAAATAACGACGGGTAAAGATAATACTGAGCACTTTTTTAAAAAATGCTTCATTTCTCCACCCAGAATAGAGTAATGAGGAGTTTTATGCAAATCCTCAACATAATAGATCTGGGCGTAATTTGGTTTTATCAAATGAATGCATTCGATGAATTTGGACCTTTTCTCCAGCAACTTGCTGCTCCCACATAATTTTGTTTTGTTCTTCATGCGCTCGAAATTTCTTTTGGGTTGCTCAAAAATCATGATGGGTTGAAAATCTAAAGCATTAATTGTTGTGGCCATCATCAATTGATTTAAATTGCTCATAAAAATTTTGACAAAACTTCATGAAAGAATGACACTATTTTGTTGGAATCAATCCAAATATTTCACTTTTTATATTTTAGATTCGATCTGACACTTTCAATGTCAAAAATGAGAACATGCCATTATTTTGTTCAAGGACTGGTGTCATTGTTTCTTAATTAAAATTATCGAACATTGATATCATGATCATCATCATATTCTACAACTATTGACGAATCTTACTTTACTAGGTACATATATGTACTTATATAAATTGAAGTTCTGATTTCATCGACTGCTAAACTTGTGTAAGTATCCCTAGGAATATAAAGTTTGATTAAAGACCGGCTCTTTAACAAGGATTCAAATGATGAGTAATTTCCGATTTATCTCAGTTTGAAATAAGCTATGTAGTTTTCATTGTCTTTTTTTTGCCTTGAGGTTCCATTCTCCGTACTGCACTTACGTGTATCAGGATATGTCTTAATAATAATAATAATAATAATAATAATATTAGTAGCTGGCTACAGCTTATTTTTTGTGTGGCACTCGTTAAGGAGGGTGCAGAACATGCTTGAGAGAACGTGTGTTTGTGTATTATGACCAGAATTGAAAGAATGATCTTGTTGTACGTGTAAAGAATAGTATTTTTTTGATGTATTTGAGTTCAGAAAAAGTATAATCACACTTACATTGCAAATTATGACTTTTTGTGATGTTTTTTACAGGATACATGTTACGCAATGTGTAGCGGTACAAGGAATGACCAAAACCTACATACATTACAAAGTATTCTATAGTGACATACATGTAAATGATATTCATACAAAATTTAAAGAATATTCAAGTGCAAAACATAAATTTCTCATTGATTCATATAAAATCTGGGTAAGAATAATAATACAATGTTCAGAGGATCAAAACCTACCATGAGCATTTTTAGAGAAGCAATAAGACATACATTTCGCCATAACTGATGAAGCATAGGTAGTTAGTATGTTCCAAAATGGTGTATAGCTCGTCCCTATAGATGGGGAAGTGAAAATATTTGTGGTATGCATAAGTTCAATGTATTTTTATACAAGAGACTCACAATATATGATACTAAATTGGCACACATCGGTCATTTGGCCAATCTTTAGAACATTTCCTACAATGCCTTCTACGCTGGCTATATTCATGTTAAACATTTTTTTATTATATAATGATCCATACATTGATGCCAATGTTTTCTGTTCATTGAAGATCAGTCATTTGATTATATGAGTTTGGTTAATTTTTTCTTGCGTCAGTCGTAAAAACAGATGTCGTTTAATTTACATCTTAGTCGTTCTCATTCTCTATCCTTCACTAGTATCTGCATTAAATGTCGAAAATTAGAAGCACACCTCATCCCAAGTGATTTTGTTCTCTTCCAATCCATCACAGAAGAAAATTTTGTAGGCCAAATTGTCAATATGGCATTAAATTTTCAAGAAATTTCCCCTCAGAGATCAGTAATAATTGCATAATATCTCAAGGATGTGGTTCTGCTTGGTGTCTCATACAAAATTGGACCCAATCTGACCAAAGTAATTTTCCTAACAGTTTGAATTAAATCCCTCATGCTATAAAGTACAAAAAAAATGGTGTTTCTGAGCTGATTGAAACATCTGAAGGTGAATGGATTAAAGTCACTAATGTGCTAGATATTGATTTCATATTTCAAAAACAAAAACAAAAAACGCAAAGATTAAGTAGCAATTATAACTAAAAGGTACTTGTCCTTAGTGGACTTTTTGTGGTCGCCTGAGAGCTCAGGGCGACCCGCGGCGCTACGCACGGCAGGCAAGATACTCTATTGAGTTTGATTTTTTTTTGAGACATTTTTGAATTTTTAATTAGAAAAGGTACGCGTCCAATCCAGTTGCACAAACATGGTGTTAACTGGGTCAGTTGGAATTGTATCTGGGAGATGATAGGAAGCTAGGTTGATAAGAGAGGATGGAACATTATAGTGTTCTTCAAATCCATGAGCCCGAGAGATAATAGTCGTCCTTCTGTCAAGTCCCATTTGATTTTTCATATCGATAAGACATTCGGAGGTATGCTTAATAAAAGATTCGAGAATGGGATAAACTTGGTGTTCGGTCTCGATGAACCCCACATTGGTAATGAGATCCAGGGGGGAATCAGCCTGGGTGGTAGGGAGGCGGAATCCAACCCGATGTTCGAAGCCCCAAGGCCTGCTCAAGACAGTGGTGACATTGAGCAGGGAAGCAGGGTCAAAGTCCACTTTAAAGTCTAGTACTTGCTCATTGCAATACTTGATAAAGGTAGGTGAGATGGGTTGGATTGTATAGTCTCCATAAGTGAAGGGAATGTGAGCGTAGATGATGGTAGGGCGATCATTATCATAGCTGGGAGAGGTTGAAAGCTGAACATGGTGGAGTCAATTTTCTGTGGATGGAGAAGGATTAGGGGGGATGTAAGGGATGGGAGTGGTGGCTGTTGGGGTTTGGAGGAGAAAATCAAGTACTCTGAGTAGATTCTGCATTCTGTATGAATAATGCCGATTATATGTAGGTGAGTGAGTATGATATTATGGGAGATGTCCAAAACTGTCAATCTAATCTATAAAATCGTTCTATCTTTTGAAACGAGTACTGCGTTTCCTCAGTTCACGAACTAGGGGAGATATTTTCCTATATATATACGATCGTACCCTCCGTTTGGATCGTGTATGGCTTGATGAGGAGAGGAGACATTGGCGGAGGTGAGTAGAAGAGAGGTTATCTTCTGGAACAAAACTTTTATTCCTTTCTAATATTGCTACTTTAAACTGATTCACCCATGCCTGGAGTTGGGTATCTGGGAGTTCAAATAAAGATCAATCAAAAGATTTTATTTTAAAACATGTAGATTATACACAAATTAATTTTCATTCCACCATTTGTCCAATTAATTAAATTAAATGCATAAGTCCTCAGCTTAAGAAGGGCTAGTGTTTCTTTGGACCCTCTACTTGTATGGTTCATTGAACTACACTTAAAATAAGATATATTAATTATTAA
>Ga0209092_10003558_pt1 | contig 13473 bp, 5 predicted proteins | sample FraStrMetagenome_FD_187446 | JGI IMG/M metagenome (GOLD analysis project Ga0209092, IMG submission 187446) | Marine eukaryotic phytoplankton communities from Arctic Ocean - Fram Strait ARC3M Metagenome (SPAdes) (version 2) | ecosystem: Environmental > Aquatic > Marine > Oceanic | place: Fram...
CACAAAATAGTAAATGCTGCCCAATTAATTAGAGATTATATTGAGCAGGTATGCGAATATCATATCATATGTGGTTATTCTCGTGTTGATAGCGGCAAGAAATATACACCAAAATGTTCTTCCAATTATTGCATCCATGTTGTCCCAGTTAATCTTGTTATCCTAATGCGAGCAAACGTGGAAGAGTTTCACAATGAAGTGCGTTTTTGTAAAGAGGATGTTTAGCTGTTTTTTTTGCATAGATGTTTGTTTCTAGGAAACTTTTCATGGGTAGATAAACATTGTTGAAGCTGTTGGTAATAGAAAAGTCACTATCCGTAACAATGATAGTTTTGTGAATACTAGATGAGTACTACTTGTATGAATTCCCTTGTGGAACTTGCCACGCAAATGTCCAACAAAAGATGAAACTGCTACGATTGTAAGCATGTAGAGTTGGGGTCAATTTCAGCATTATGGACTGGGACAAGTCCTTGAACCACTATAATTCCATCAATTTTTTCTTCTAACCACTACATCTGGGCTTCCTTGTGTCACATACAGTAATACGTAATAATAGCCCACCAACATTGTCATTAAAAGAAAGCATAAAAATATAAAAGTATAAAAATTTAAAAATTACATATTAAAAATATTGATAATTATTTTGAATAAAATAAATAAAAATAAAGCATGCAAAACTAAATCATGTGTGACAGCTTTGGTGTACAGAATTCCAAAGATGGAGCAAACAAACAGAATTCTGAAGAACAGAATCTGACACAGTTGAAGAAAGCTATTATATAGAGAGATCATACTTATGGTTGTTCTGCACTGTCAACGTGGTGCCTGGTCAGTTCAGCGTTTTAGTTATGTCTCTTAATACATCTATTAATTTCATGTTTCTTTGTTGTAAAATATATATTAGGATTGTAGGTAGTTAGTATAAAGTAGTCAACAGGGAAAATAATAAACATTGATTTTAATTTTTAGCTCACAATTCAAAAGCAACAACAATAACAACAACACACCCCAATTGTGTGCATATGTCGACAAACTATTTCTAGCATAGGTCACTGGCTGTTGCAACATGATCCATCTGTTGTTGTTGCAAGATTCTCCTCTTGTAGCATTTGGGAAATTTGATTTAAATTGAAATGTTTGTGTATATAGATGTCTCCCCAGAATTTCTCGTAAATGATACCATATTGTGTTTTGTGTGCTTCGAATCGAGGATTTTGTGAAGGTTCTATTTCAACATATAACCACTCTAAAATCTTTCGGTTGTACAGTATGTTGAAAATTGGATTTAGTTTCGCATAATTTGGTCCGTGTTCAAAGTTCGTTTGTGTATCTCTTGGTATTGCTGGGCGGTCTCCTTCGTCGATTCATAGAATGTGTCATTAACAAAAAGTAGTTGATACAAATGCATCCCAGCTCCCATGTGTAAGGACATAAGGTCAATATATTATATTACGAGGCGTAGTGTACACCTAAAGTTAATTACGTGCAAAAACTGTCTCGACCCCAACACCCGGGGGCAAAATTTTCAAGTACTTCACGTATGTAGGACGTACATATATTACATGATAAAAGCAAAAGAAAAAAATAAAATAAATTTAAAGAAACCAAATCCAGCCAAGTAGGACTTGACACAGTCAAAAGCAAAAATCAAAAGCAAAAAGCAAAAAGCGAATGTCATTTTGGCACATTCGAAACCACCTGAAAAAACTTCTTTATCTGTTGGAGCCTAGACGTCGACACTCCCTTTGCACGTTTTCCCCGAATCTCCTCTTCTCTTGCAGAATGGAGAAGGTGATACCACCTTATCATGGTATCTTCTTGTGCTTTGTCCATGTACTTTGTCACATTTTTGTGAAGTAGTATCTCATCCGTCGACAGGTCCTTTGTGGGGGTCTTCATGTATTTCCGAATTTCTCCTAACGCATATTCGTGGGTGAGTGAAAATGCATCGTTAGTCCTACTGTGAATACTACGCTAACATCTTGATCTCCAGATTTCCAAACTATATTCTATCAACGATTTGATCAACTTCCCAGCTCCCATGTGTGTGTTTGAATTAACTTCCAAGTTTGTTTATTTGCACTTGTGCTTGTAAAATTGGGATTGCTTTCTTCACCTACATTTTCTTCATAACCCATCATCTTTGAAATAGAGGTCTACTTTTCCTTTCGGTGGTGCGACTAACGATATCAATTGGTTGCCGTATTTTACCATTGAAACTCGAAATGTCCGAAAGAAGGAGGATTTTTTAATGTTGCCGGATAATGTTTATTGCTTGTTTTTCCGCCATGGTCAATCCAGATCGATCCATTATGATACCCATGCCATATTCATCATTCTCTCTTTGTCTTTCATATTTGATAGGGATTATTAAATCTACTCTAATTGCACTTTCAGATCAATATTCCCAAAGGCTTATTCCCATCATCTACTAGTCCCACAATTCATAAATCCTGATAAAGCACAGTAATTATTTGTTCTTCTTCTTCAATACTTATCCATGAACCAAATATGCTGGGGGGCTAAACCCTTTGCATTTTTGAATTCAAGCATACAATTAGGAAAATTTGCATCTGTGGAACCGATAATGAACCACCTGTTTTTATGAGTATACACATCCACTGTACATTTTAGATTGTCTGGAGAGCGACATGTACTACTAGTTGAAAATAAAGAATTTATTGTAGATCATCTTCTGAAATAGTGCATATGTAATAACTGTTGCATCTGAGTTGGAATACCAAATCCAGTTCTGGTGAAATTGTTGGAAGATACCTGACAGTCGAGAGAGACATATTTTTAAATCTTTGAATACGTCTTTTGCAATATTGGTAGCCATGTTGTACAAAAAAATATTTTTCGTACATTTGAGTTTGGAGGTATGTCTTATCCCGTTGCGGATCTCCTATAACACCTTTCTTCCTCGAACATCCATTATGTCCAGTAAATATAGCAATTGTAAAGATATTCTGAATTTGTTTGCAACCATGCACCCCTCATCTGTTAAAGTACTTTTATATTATATATCCATTATGAATTATAAATATACCCTATTACTGATATGATGTTCTGTTATTGGCTGGATTTTTCTTTTTTTTCTAATTTGAATTTACATTTTCATATTACATTTGATTCAGATATTGTAGAAGGTTGCTAAATCTTTTTTCTCACTTTGTCTTTTTTTTTAACATTTATAATTTGTATCTTTTGAGAGTGCAATTGGTTTTACACTTTCCCTTGTTGCTTTGTATTCTTCTCCCATGAGTCTCATTCATAACTCAGTTGTTTTTCTAGTGGTTGAAGGGTCTTTCAACTATCTAGATTTGATTCTTGTTTCACTTTGTATGTTATGAAGTATCGTTTTTGGAATCGTGAATACCTTGTTCTCACTACTACCATTCGTTTTTCTGTTAATTTTGGATTGTGCGTTCGATTTGATTCACTTTGACATCTCAGGTAAGAAGCACATACTCTTGATCAATTCTTGTTCTTTTCCTTTGCTAAAGCTCATATATCTTCCTATTTCGCCTCCTAATACACTTTTTTTGTGTGCAAAGTCGAATTGCAATATAGGTTTAAATAGTGGAGCTTTACAGGTATATATTGATGTAGATTCTTGTGTGGAAAAGCCAATTATCACAGTTGTGAGGAATTTCTTTGCTGGCAATTTCTGCATTTTAAAGATTATTAGTTTTTGGAATTGATGTCAGGACCACTCGAAGTTAAAAAACAAATCTTTTTACATTTTTTCGTGAAGAGCGAAGTCAAAATCTATTTATTTAGAGATGAGAAACTGAAGTGTCGTTACGGATAGGATGCAATATCGAAACATTTTCCTGATCGAGAGTGCGTTGTATAGTGAAATCTACATACGCAAGCAAATTTTATTGCTTTATCCACTTGTCATTTTTTTTCGTTTTATGACATCTTTCTCTTATAAAATTCGAATAGTCAACGGACGTAGGGGCAATTTGGAAGTATGTAGAAACATATAAGACTTAGAGTTCGATTAAGTACGTACGTCACAAATTCAGGATGTTTTTATCTTCATGTGATCGTAAATGATTCCATCTTGAACGAGAAATCTGAGCTTGTTGGTAAAACCTCCTTTCCAAGTTTACATTCATCTTTGGAGAAGTATTTGACCTATCGGCTGCTTGCACTAGTGCTCAAATTTCATTCCGCCAGATTATTTCAAATCACATTTGATTGTTCATATTTTAGTAATTGCATCATGTTCAGAACAGTAGCAGGAACTAGCGCGCTTATGGCAGGGTTCTTCCTTTGCCTTTCTTCCTCACCCCCAAACACCGTAATGGCATTCACACCCTCCACTCAGTTTCATACACCCACTGCATTTACCACCAAATCTACCGTGCAAAAATTCACCAAACTTCACATGTCTGAAGAAGAAGCTTCATCTGAGTACGACTTTGACGTTGCCATTATTGGATGTGGAGTAGGTGGACACGGAGCAGCATTACACTCCCGTGCTCAAAAATTTAGCACAGCTGTTTTTGCTGGGGGAGATGTTGGAGGTACATGTGTCAATCGTGGATGTGTTCCTTCTAAGGCTCTCTTGGCTGCCAGTGGAAGAGTAAGAGAGATGAGAGATGCTTCTCACCTAAGCGATTTGGGAATTGAAGTTGAAGGAGAAGTTAATTATTCAAGAGAGGGTGTTGCTAATCATGCTAAGAACTTGGCGAGTCGAGTAAAAGGAAATTTGGAAAATAGTTTGGTTGCCCTAGGATGTGATGTCATCGAAGGAAGAGGAGCTTTAACTGGAAATCCCCACGAAATCATGGATGAAGCAACAGGAAAAGTTTACACTGCTAAGGTGAGTATTTTGAGTTATTTCCATTTGAAATTCTATTATAGTAATTCATTCATGCTTGATACGAATTATTTTTGTAATAATCAATAGGACATTATTCTAGCACCCGGATCTATTCCTTTTGTACCACCCGGAGTACAAGTAGATGAGAAGACTGTTTACACTTCCGATGGAGCTCTGGAACTTAACTTTGTTCCTGAATGGGTTGCCATCATTGGTTCTGGATACATTGGACTCGAATTCTCTGATGTTTACACTGCTTTAGGAGCTGAAGTTACTTTCATTGAAGCCATGCCTCAACTTATGCCCACTTTCGATCGTGAGATTGCTAAACAAGCTGAACGTATGCTTATCCGTGACCGCCCCATTGATTACCGTACCAATGTTTTTGCTGCTGAAGTTATTCCTGGAGTACAAGGAGAGAAGCCAGTGACTATCAAAATGATTGATGCTAATACGAAAGAGCACGTAGAAACAATTGAAGTTGATGCTGCTATGGTTGCCACTGGAAGAGTTCCAAATACAGATAATATGGGATTGGATAAGATGGGAATTCAAACAAACCGCGGATTTGTTTCTGTCACTGATAAAATGGAAGTTCTTACTTCCAATGAAGAAGGAGCTGAAATTATTCCTAATGTATACTGTATTGGTGATGCTAACGGAAAGATGATGTTGGCACATGCTGCTTCTGCCCAGGGAATCTCTGCTATTGAAAATATTGCTGGAAGGGAACATACTGTCGATCATAACGCCGTACCGGCTGCTTGCTTCACTCATCCTGAAATTAGTATGGTAGGACCTACAGAGGAACAAGCGAAAGAAATGGCCGAGAAAGAAGGTTGGGAAATGGGAATTTCTAAGGGATCATTCCGTGCCAACTCCAAAGCCTTGGCAGAAGGTGAAGGTGCTGGAATGGCTAAGGTTATCTACAACAAGGGAACTGGAAAAGTGGTAGCCGTTCACATTATCGGAATTCATGCTGCCGATTTGATCCAAGAATGCTCCAACGCTGTAGCTGCCGGAACAACTGTAAAAGAATTGAGTATGATGGTTCACACTCACCCTACTCTTTGTGAAGTTTTGGACGAAGCCTTCAAGGGAGCTGTAGGAATGTCCGCGCACTAAATTAGTCAGCAGGGTATATTTCAAAATCATTCTTCTTTTCACCCTTCTTATAACTCTTGAATAGAGTTTTTTCACAAAATGATCACTTCTTATAAATTTAAAACATTACTATATTGAGCTTTGAATTTGCCGCAACATATTCTTTATCAATGCATGTGGAAATCATGTAGAAGTTATCAATTTACCAAATAGGTTGAAACAAATTTTTTAATGGTACAATTGCGTGCACTTACTCTTTAGAATATCTTGTGCACGTTAAGATACCATCAAGCAAAGTGACCAAACCATGCATTATCCTTTCGCAATGAAAGGAACAGCATATTCATTTACCATAATTTAAAAAAAAATGAGAAAGGTAAAGGATCAGTGTAATTCAGTCTAGAATGGAAGAGTTGTGAATGGATCTTATGATGGCATGACGAAGAGAGTCCTTTTTTGACTTTATAGAATGTTGCTTGCCTCGTTCCAGAGAACATTTTATCCACACAATGTTTTGTAAGTGTAAGAATTTCTCAACGATAAATATAGATTAGTGATTGGATCCAATCATAAACGGCTCTTTGTGATAAGTATTGCAACACATCCTCATTTTCTGAGTAAATCATTTGAAAGCAATAAGAAGTAACCGAAATGAGAAGGAATACGGTTATGCATTAGCGCAAATTATTTTCTTAAATTTACGAATTATCGATGCTTACCCTTCATATTCAATCACCATGAATAACACAGACAAGAATTCTGGTAAAAAAACCGTGCCAGTTGATGATCTACAAAATAGTGTAGCAGTCGTGTATGAAGGAAGAAATCTTGCTACTTTCTTGAATAGTTACCTCTCTCTATATTTCTTGATATAGGTTGTGGCGGTAGCATCCTATATTTCACGTGCCGTAGTAGGGAAAGAACTGGTACAGTATCGTACCCGTACTAATCATAGATTAATTCCATTTCCTTCTACACTGCCTCCTTGCTTCAGGCCTTTTACAAACGAAAACTTGGACAGGATGATATAAGATATCTTCCAGATGTGGTGCACTGAAAAGAGGTATAAGGATTAGCTGTAGCGACAATTCGATCGTGAGGACTTTTTTCTGAGCTAGCCAGGAAATCGTTTCTCACCATAGATCAGGATTGCGTTTATTGGATATCGAATATACGTTTCAGGGATGCAAGAGGCAATAAACGGGATGAATAGTTAATGCAGAGTAAGGTAGATTTCGTGCAAAATTTATATTGTATAGAGTAATGGAAGTTGTAGAAAATAGAAAGATGAAGATCTTGTTATCATGAAAGAAAAAGGAGAAAAGAGAAAATGGATGAAGCGATCCGAAAAGGGGATACAACGATAAAAATGTAGTATAAAGTAATGAAGTAAAAAGGCATATAATGGCATATGTTGTAAAGATGTATTGTGAAAGTAAAAGTAAAAATAAAAAAGGAAACAAAATGACAATTTTTTGTTTCTGTGTAGTTTAGCGTTATAATTCATCGTGTTGATGATTATTTGATAAACTTGCTTTCGATGTAAAACTCGAAAGAGAAAGAAAAAGTGAGAGAAGATATATCTGTGATTGAATTGTGTTAGGTAGACCAAAGTAAAGCGTGTAAATCATTAGGTTAGTTGAGATGAGTCCGTAATATTATGGGAAAACGTCATCATATTTCAGTCCCTGTCTACGGTCTAATAAATATCCTCGGATAAGGTGAGATGGTTGATGAAACAAAAGATGTGTTCATGGGCTCTGTCATAGGTACAAAGCCATGTTCCTCTATTGGTTTGTTGCTAAGTAGTCCATATACGGCCTAAATAGTCCACAGATGGCCTAGTTTCAAACACCTTGTTCTCGGTCAAAACTACATTTTTTAATCTGAAATTCAAGATTCAGGGACTGGTTATCATGATCTATTCTCCGAAACATGTGTGGACTAGTTTTAACTTTTGTTGCAGGATCTTTCAAAATTTTTGATAAATCCATTTTCACCATTTTCAGTCCTGTCCAGTGGTAGTCCAGTGTAGTCCAAGAGCTTTTACGTACAACTTAGTGCGCGTAATTAGCCTATAATGATTACTTTTAATATTATATTACATACACCTATTATTATTAATCACTATATCATTGACATCAATAGGCTAAATTCATGTTGAGATTATATTCTGTATCGTCACAAATATAGAGTGGTATTATCCTACATACGTATAATTCTACTACGTATTATGTAGACCATAGTCCACAAATGGACTGCTTAGCAACGAACCACCATAAACAACACAGGTGTATTTTCCTCTCGTACGTAGAAACTCTGGGAAATACCTAGGTTTAGTATTTTGTGGTATCACATCCTATATATTCCAAGCTTTCGTTAACATCTTAATTCTCTTGTTCTTCAATAGGATTCAATATTCATTCGTATTGATAAAATCCTATCAAACAATCCATAAAAAATAGTCACTAGTGATTCTCAAAACAACAAAAATAGTAGGTCATGACAAATTTTCATGGAATATGTTCGTTATGTTTTTTATATGTACTGTAATCACTTTAGGACATCGACTAATTCAAGTTTAAGAAAGCTTTTTTGTGTTCGGATCTCAACTTTTAAGAAGTCTTCAGTTTAGTTAAGCCTTTATCTGTACGATACATCAAACAATCAAAGGCACGGAAGAAGATTCATCATGATAACAAATATTCCGGTAGAATGCAAAAATGAATGATGAAAGTCATTTTAGTTTTGAACAATTCATGTACAAAATATATCTACCGTGCCAACTCAACTCTAAATATTTACTGCTGAGCTAATAAAATGCGCAAGCACTACTCAAGCTATTCTAAATGATGAAATCAGCGAAGAAAGTTTTCTTTCTTTCGAAATTTGCTCCATAATTTAATATTGCATGAGAACAGTACGCAAGAGTTGAGTTCGGATGTGCAGTGTTTTAAAGCGACTCGAAAGTAAACATTTAATTTTCTATAGTTAAATTTTAACTTTCTCATCATGAAAGAATCAATTCAATCACTTCCTACCCATTATGTAAATTTTTTTATAAACCACTCTTAATTTTTATACAAATATTTAACATTTTTTTACGTTGAAGAGAACTGAACGTATGTTGCTTTGACTTTAAGCAGCCTCTTTTGGTTCTACTTCCTCCTTGGGTTCAGCAGGAGTATCCTTCTTACCCATAATTCCACTCAATACAGCTCCGATTTCTTCAGAACTCTCGAGAAGAGGTAGGACAGTGATGACAACAGCGGCTCCAAATCCCCAAACAATGGAGAGAAGTACCCAGAATGCGAAATAATCTTTCGAGAATACCTTGGCGGGGATGGAAAGAAGTGGCCATATCAATACTAGTACAATAGTGAGAACGTATCCACGACGGGTAATCCACTTGCGTGCAGCTTCAAGCTCTTCGGTGTCCTGATAAGCAAAAAATACAAGAAACTCCAGTTAGAAAAAGAAACAGAAATATAAAATGGTTGATATGAGATATTTTGAACGTACTTGTTCAGCTTCGGTGAGGCCAGACATGTCGTTTTCTACCAATTTGATCTTGTCGTTCAAAGTACTGAAGTCGTAAGTCTCGCCTTCCATCATACTGATGACGAAATGGATAAATCCAGAACTCAAAATGGCAATCAAGTTTCCAGAAAGCATAACAGCGTTGGATCCAAGAGTAGCAATGGTGACTTCTCCACTTTCAACCTTAGCGGCAATGAGCCATCCAGAAACAGCGAGAACAAATCCTCCCCATGCAGCGATAACAGCTCCTTTGCCGGATGCCTTGTCCCAGGTCATCATAAACCAGAGAGGCATGACAGCAGATCCAATGACAACTCCCATGAATAGGTATACCCATCCAAGATTGAGACCAATCTCGAACAAGGCAATGGAAAAAGCTCCCATGAAAAGACCGAATCCAACAATAACATAGCGAGAGACTCTAAGAATATCATCTCCGGTAGCTTCTGGGTTGAAGTATTGACGGTAGATATCGTAAGAGATAAGGGACGAAACGGCGATACTTTCGGCTGAGCCGGTAGATACAATGGCCATGAAGAGCATGATCAAGATCAATACAGATCCAGTATCTCCGAGCAAGTAGGTGGCAACAGCTGGGGGGACAAGACCAGAGCCGGCTTCGCTTGCTTCAATAGGAAGCATAAGCGCAGTAGATGAAAGTCCAAGGCTTGTAGCGAGAGAGAAAGGAATGGCAAACCAGCAAAGTCCTCCTAGAAGATATCCCTTTGCGGCACTGGAAGGACGGGCTGCGATGGCAGATTGCCAGTAACTTTGGTCAACGAACACAGTTCCAAAGTTTCCAACAATATTAATAATACCGAAAATAAGTCCTCCACGTGAAAGCATGGTCAAGTATTCTCCACCAGAGTTTCCTGTAATAGGTCCACATGCATAAGTTCCTTCTCCGGGGAAGATCTCTGCACATTCTTCGGGGGTCATGTTGGTGTTGTCTTTCAACATATCATAGATAATGTCGGAACTGTATTCTTTGATGTACACGATCAAAATCATGGTAATCAAAACTGCGAAGATAATAGCAGTGTGGAGGTAACTGGCCAAAAAGGTTGCTTTGAGACCACCAGCGGCGGTGTAGATGATAACACCCCAGGGGATCAAGAAAGAAGCAAGACGGTAGTCCATTCCGGTTAGAGCTTCCACAGTGGCAGCACCACCGAGTAAAAGCATAGAAGTTACAATGATATTGGCCATGAAGCAAAAGAACAAGAACGTAATGTGTGCGGTCTTTCCCCAACGAGCATTCACAATCTCACACACAGTGTGAGCGTTAGGTGCGACGGTCTTCAGTGAGATAGCAAGAACTCCGAAAAGGAGCACTTGAATGGTGGCACCAGATGCATACCTTTCATTAAATAAGAAAAGTTGTCAACAATAAATATTAAAAATTCGCAGAAGAAAAAAGTGAGTTGACGATTCATAGTACGTAGAAACATATGGGAAAGAAGAATACCGCATCGAAATGACAATGAAACTAGAATCGACTTTTACGTAAGTAGAAAAATTCAATCATATACAACACCATCAAGAATAAATCACAGCTCTGAGAATCCATTCATACCATGATGGTTTAGTTTCCGTGACAAATTCATCTCTTATAATCAAGCCGACAGCGAATTAGAACGATAAAGTGACTTACCAGAATGGTCCAGAGACTCCGTATTGCCATGCGACATTAGAAGACTGGAGGAGAGTTGCGGCCCAGGTCCATTGGGAGACAATCACGGATGCAGTAAGACCTGTCTTAACCATACGACCGGCAGTGCTAACCAAAAAATTAAAATAAATCCAAAAGGTTAGACGAGATGACATGAAGTTTTATACGTGGAGAAAACTACGATAAAAAGGCTTGATTTTCTTGCGTGTTTGAAGCTCAGCTTCTACCAATGGAGTAAACGTCTAAGATGCCAAGACAAACAATGTGAATGAGGACTTACTTGAAGTGTTCACTGGTCATGCTACCTCCACCACCATAATACTTATCCAAAAAAACAAGGGCGGTGGTGAAGGCACTGAAGAGAAGTCCAAAACCAAGAACAACGAGGTATCCAATTCCAACACCCAGAGGAGGAGAACCTCCGAAGAAGGAATCAGCTCCTGCATAGGTCTCAGGATCGACACATGCGGCAATGCCAGGGTATTTCTCACAGATGGTAGACATTGTTGCAATCTATATAATTAGATCAAATTATGAGGAAAGAAAAAGGTATCTTTAGTGATTCGACCATCTTTTCCAATCTACGTATATGTAAAACATAACGTCAAACATATGCTACATACATTTATTCATATTTCCATTCTTCTTCCTTTAGAATTTATGCAGTTCTACTACACTTACGAGGATACGTACTTACCTTGCTCAATGAAAATATTTAATACAGTCATTTTTATTTAAAATTTAAGTAGTGTCCCGGTGATTCAAAAGAAATATTATGTACTAATTAAATTTAAAAAAAAGAGAACTCTCCATAATCAGAATATAAAGGAACAGAAGACCGTTAAGACTCCGTAATTCATTTTTTTCTATTGTTGAAAGTCCATATGTACAGAGGAATTCTCTCGGATTTGACTTGACACAATTTTTCAAATGCCGGCAATGAAACATGTGTGTAAGTAGCCATTATCACATTTCTTATGTCTATCATTTGTTTCAATTAGAAAGTTCTCAATTTGGTCCGGAATTCCTATTAGTTTATTTTCTTTTTATACTAAAAGCATACCGTGCCATTCTCTCTTCCTTGTCATATGATATTAAGAAGTCATTGGAGTTTTTGAAACGACTATACACATTTATAAATACTTACATCATTTTTTTGTTCTCTTGTAGCTTGAGAGTTCCTTAGTCACGAGGGAGTTTTGTACCAATGAATATCTTGTCAGCCGTATAAATTTTTCTCCCTATGTGAAACTCATACTACAAAAGCTATCCAATCGTCGACCGATTTTATGAAAGAACTTCCGTTGCTTTGAAATTGTATGATGTTTGTGATGCAGTTCATCAATGTAAAAGCTTCTAAGTGAGAGTTAAAAATAATTACTAAATAATTAACAGAGAAATCTTGTTCCTGCTTTAGGAACGCATGTTTTAGCTTGAGAGCTGCTTAGTCACGAGGGAGTTTCGTACCAATGAATATCTTGTCAGCCGTATAAATTTTTCTCCCTATGTTAAACTCATACTACAAAAGCTATCCAATTGTCGACCGATTTTATGAAAGAACTTCCGTTGCTTTGAAATTGTATGATGTTTGTGATGAAGTTCATCAATGTAAAAGCTTCTAAGTGAGAGTTAAAAATAATTACTAAATAATTAATAGAGAAATATAGTTCCTGCTTTTGGACCGCATGTGTTAATGTTGCGAAAAAAATAACATATGTATATTTTTCAATTCTACGAGAATTGAACACAAAAATATTACTTATTAATTAGCTAACTAGCTAACTAACTATAATTTTGGAGCATATTTTCAAAAACTCGAAAATAGCCTTGCAAGGCCAAAAACACAGATATATCCTGCCGTACTAACGCAATCCTGTTATCGCACGATAAATCGGCTGTGGGCCCCCCTGACCAGGGCGGGTGCAATGCCCCTTCCATGAAATGGTTATATTACTGAATACCCATAAAATGAAGTTTTTTTTTAAGGTAGGATTCTACACCAAAATGAGTATGTTGATGGATGAATCACATGGTATCATTTTCTAACATTGAAATATATCCAGCTTTGGATAAAAATCGTCCTTAATAGGGTGAAATGGTGTTTTAAATAGAATTTTGTTCTATCTAATGATCTGTTTTACTTAGATTTAAATGTACCAATGATTTAGTTGCATATAAACCAATTACTATTTAGACATTATACACGTAAAAAAGATGTACTACATGTACATACACACGTTCATACGTTGACGTTTACATTTCTTTCTGGGTGACCTCATTAAATTAAATCAAAAATATCTCATCACACCAACAATTT
>Ga0209092_10003559_pt1 | contig 13472 bp, 14 predicted proteins | sample FraStrMetagenome_FD_187446 | JGI IMG/M metagenome (GOLD analysis project Ga0209092, IMG submission 187446) | Marine eukaryotic phytoplankton communities from Arctic Ocean - Fram Strait ARC3M Metagenome (SPAdes) (version 2) | ecosystem: Environmental > Aquatic > Marine > Oceanic | place: Fram...
TGATGGAAAATGTAATATGAAAATTATAAGATTAAAAGGTAAACTAAGATTGATCTTCTGACTCATTTGCAGAAGATAACCTCAAGATCAAGATAACCGTTATAGGCTAATCTAGTATATCAAGCAGTGTGCCTACTACAGGGGTCACACTGGTCACACTGTAAAGATTCGCTTGCTCCTTGCTCAAGCCTCGGCGTCGGGCGTCGGGCGTCGGGTGTCGGGCATCTTCATCAGATGAATATCTGAAACTATCACTAGATCACTATTTTTCTGATGGAAACAAACTCCAATCACAACGGTGCCGAGCATTAATTTCTCGTTCACAACTTAGAACTTGGAGGTGCTGGAATAACACTTTTTTCCAAATATCTACAATTATTTGGAATACGTGGAATCATAATCGGTGGCTCTTTAGAATCTCTCGTAGCGTTCATATTTTTAAAGTCGTAAAATCAAAATCAATCAAGCTGCGTCTCGATATTATTATTATTATTATAATTACGATAAATTAATTATTGAAAACAAGAGGTTCTGAATAAAAAATCAATGATGATTCATAACACAATTCGAAAAGCGATACGTTCCTCCAAGCGTCCTTCCGCATTAACTGTCGTTCGGAATATATCGTATATGTTAAACGGAGAAAAACTTTATTTTGTTCTGGATGATAAATCTGATTTGCCTGTTGATAGCGAAAATAGCGTCAAAATATTGAGTCCTATTTCGGATGTCAATGATGGTTTGACACCGATATCTTGTCCCGATGAAATTCTCGCTATCATTCATGGTCGGTATCAGTCTAACGAACAATTTGTTGGAGGCATGGGCGAAAACGACGCAGGAGTTTGGTTTACTTGTCTATATGGCGGCGATCCTTTGGTAGGATTATTTTTAATGAAAGTTATAGCAACTTTACATTTCCTTATTTCCCTCCTGCTCATTTTTAGGATTCGCAATACGTCGATATTGTCAGTAATACGATCGGGAGGATAAAAGAACATCGCCATGGAATTCCGTTCGGTATCCATACTAGTGGGTTACTTGATGACTGTAGCAAATATGATTTAAGGAAGGACATTGGTACTAGTTTTTGTGAAGTTAGTTTAGGAACCCCTGATCCTGTTTCTTTTTCGAAACACATGCTTCTATGTGACTCTCAAAGAAAGAATGGAAGTGCCATATTTGGTAAAGTTTGTTCTTTTATCGCAAGAACTGGAGAACAAGGTTTTCCTGTGGAGGTTGGGGTGCTCAAAGAGTATGAAGGAAGTGCGTCAGAGCTAGCTGCTGCTCTTGGTGCAGTAGGTGTGAATCCCTATTGATCACGATATTATTTTTTACTAAGCTGAAATTGACCATTTCTATTATTGCGTCATTATGTTTCTATCTTACATTTACCAACTGTTGTCTCAAACTGTAATTGTTTCCTCTGACTTTTTCACTTTATCTTTCCCTCTATCAGTTTAAGTAAATTGATGTAGAGCTGTGACGGTACATGTTTTTAGTATCTCTTACTTGCTTTATTGATGGCTGTCGCGGCCCTCCATCAATTAACGTAATGAAGTGATGGTAAGTTCCCTTCTTGGTAATTTGGTGTGACGATTTGTTGTGCCAAATTTATATTCTAAATTCGATATCGCTTTGGTGACAGCAGGGCTTATTAGCCGATCGTCTCTACATCCATAAAATAATGGATTTTTTTAGTTTATTTTTGAGGTTGCCCATAATTATGACGGCATGAATGGTCACCAGATGTAGACATAACTTAGATTTTTCTTACTTGCGTGAATTCACTCCACAAGTAAAAAATGATTTGTCGCATTTTGGCGATGCCAATATGGAGAGCAATACTAATCCACTGGATCAAAACTCGTTCTTTGCTGGTAACAAGAGTTCTTCGGACACACCATATAAATCTGTGTTGTTGAAATAATAGGCATTGTCATAGTCATAGAAAATGGACTCTTCGATGCCAGTGTTTCTTTCAGTGATGTCGCTGAAATGATACACACAATTAAAGAATGGCCTTTATCAATCTCGAATCAGCGAAGGGTCGAGAAGTGGCAACGTTCCATAATATTAAGGTCATTCTCTACAGATGAAACTCCACACATCAATCGATGAAAAGAATAATAAATATAAACAAATAGCTATCAAAAGACACGGGACAAGATCGTCTTCAAGCAATTATCTTTAGAGACGATTCAAAAGCAGATATATATATATCAGTCTTTGATGAGCTTGTAGTGCCGATGACCATAGTACTTTGAAAGGGGGTCTCTAACTCTAACTCATTTCACTCTTCAAGAATCGAAGACCTGCATCCTGCATCTCCTTCTCCTTCCCAACGAGATCTATTCGAAATTTGAAACCTCACCCGATCCCCGATAACATTTATGTACCTTTATGATAATGGGTCCAATGTTTTCGTTACACGGCGCACGTCGCAGGCTAGCAGGCTATCAAAACTCAAAACAGCGTGCATCTACACGATATATGACTCAAAATAAAACCTACAGAACTTTGCGGCGCCAACAACTACACATTTCCAACTTTACAACGTAACATAAATCACAATCATGGAAGAGGATAATGGAGTCGTCAATCTGGTACGTTTGTATAGAGAAGATGTCATTCCTTTGAGGTTCGCTGTTGGGTGTTGTATTGAAATATTATTTAGCTAATGACGTTACTATTTAACATACACAGGTAAGTAAGGAGGGAGATATCTACAAAACCCCATATTCAGTTGCGAAAATGTCGGAATTGGTAAAGACAATGCTGGATGATGATTGTGATGATGGCGAGGCGCAAGAGATTCCGCTACCAAATGTGAAAGCACAGGTTTTAGCTAAGGTGATTGAATTTTGTACGCATCACAAAGATGATCCAATGAGTGAGATAGAAAAACCTCTTAAGAGCGCTGATATGAAGGAAGTCGTTCAGAAGTGGTACGCAGATTTTATCAACGTTGAGCAGGTTTTGTTGTTCGAGCTTATTTTGGCAGCAAACTACATGGACATCAAACCCTTGCTAGATCTGACATGTGCGACAGTTGCGTCGATGATTAAGGGAAAAACTCCTGAGGAAATTAGACAGACTTTCAATATTGTGAACGACTTCTCTCCTGAAGAGGAAGCCCAAGTTCGTGAAGAGAACAAGTGGTGTGAAGAAGCGTAAATTTGCCTTCTTTTCGCTTTCCTCATCGAAAGCTTTATTGTACACATGAGCGCATACAAATTGAAATGATCGTATAAGTGAATTAGAAACACATTCTATAGAATATCTTGAGTTTGGTAGTGAATTTCAGCGGAAAGATTCTAGAAACGTTTGGAAAATAAGTTAATGTCTTATCCCAGATATATCGACACAGTTAGGAATTTCAGGGCCATTTGTCAATATCTTATCACTCGTTAAAATGAGCGTTTAGGCGCTCATGACTCATAGAGAGATTGATCATTAACGTAGTTTGAAAGCGCAATGGTTTCAGAGATATTGATTTCGTGAGAGTGCGGTCTTTCAGAAACTATCCAACCGTACGAGTCGTAGGTAACATTGTAAAAGGTTAGCAGGCACGCAAATCTGAAAAAAATACAATGAATTATTCTCTTTACCTTTCTATATCAAATAACCTTCTCGATCAATCAATCATCAGTTCTGACCTAAAACCTCTATTCCTTTAAAACCAAAATTGGCTTTTGTGTCAAATCGGTGACTTTTCCACCCATCGCTTTCGGTATTTCTAACGTAACTTTTCCGTCTGCCTTTAGCTTTGCAAATTCCTCATCCGAAAAAGTCTTGAATGATCCATCGGACGTCTTCACAAGCACTTTGCCTACCGTTTGGAAAAAATCGGGGTAGTTCTTCATATTGTAAGCGTCTAGAGCTTCTTTCATATATTGTTCCTTCTTTGCCGCAGACTGCTCCTGTAACTTTCGAATAAACTCATTTTCCGCCAAGTCTGAACACCCCTCTCCTTCTCCCATAGCACAACCTTTGCTCTGAAGGACAGCGGCATTGCTTTGGCTCGGAAAGACGTATCCGAAACCAATCATACCACTTACGGAAGACTTTAAAAAGTTTTTCCGTGAAATGGACGATGATGATTCTCTTGCATTGTTCAGACCAGCAGCAAATCCCAATGAAGTTACAAATAGAAATTTGATTGTCGAAAACCTCATCCTACAACTTAATTAAATTCCTGGTATCGGTATATGTATTTTATCTTTTCTATCCATATACAATGTAATCCATAGTACGTGTATCGTGTATCCAAGAAGGCAAAAAGCGGAGAATGTTAGGTACACACATCTACGCGACTCGTACATAGTATACACCGTACATCGCCACTTCAGTCATGGTCATGATGTCATGATACACTGATATTGGCCAAAGTACGTGTCAGCGCCGATCCAAAAAACCTGAAAGAAGAAAGAAGGCCTACCTTTCGTCGACTGTCATCCCAACCCATAAAAGCATCTATTACAATTAATAACTGTACAAGTTTCTAGCAATCCCAATCACAATCACAATAACAATAACAATAACGTCAACTAAAGAAAATGCGTATCACGACCGCATCCATTGCTTTCGTAGCTATATGTTGCTCATCGAGCTATGATGTCGTACATGCTTTTTCCGGCAGCTGCAGGACAGAAACAAAGGGAAGCACAGAAAAAGTAAGCACCGATCTCTTTTCCATGACGAGCCGTCGAGGGTGGTTGAAAAATGTTGTAGGTGTTTCAGCTGCCTCCTTGATATTAAGTAATGGTGGACCGGCGAATGCTGCTGTATTTTATGATCCGGATAGGTACGGAGGATGACGTTTCCATTTTATACTTCGAAGTAGAAGATTATTCTTGTGTTTGTGGTCAATTTGCTGCTCAATTTCAAATATTTTATTTTGAAACAGGTATGGTGATAAAGAGCTGAAGATAGCAACGGTAAACAAGTTACGACAAAATATTAGAGATGCAATCCTTCAGGATCCGTCCATGGCGTCACAATTTTTAAAGATTGCTGTACAGGATGCTCTGTCGTTTAATGCTGCTAAAGATGAGGGTGGTCCTGACGGAACAATTGTGAATGTTATTTTAGGGGGTAAACCTGCACTTTCAGGCTTAAAGCCTGGTGCTACGAAGCTTGCAGAAATTGCTAAAAAGATTAAGCGAACAACCGAAATCACTATGGCTGATATCGTGACATTTGCTGGTGCTGAAGCAATTGAAAGCGCTGGAGGTCCTCGCATTCCTGTGCAGTTGGGGAAGCTTGATCCAGCAAAGGCAAAAGAATTCGATTATCCGGATTTATGTGGATCAGATGCTGCGAACAAAGTTGTGGAAGCATTTAATACATCTGGACTTTCTGAGCGTGAAGTTGCCCTTATCTACGGCGCTTTGGGCTCTCTAGAGGCCACTGCAAAATCATTCAAAAAGGAGGAGGATGACTTCGAAGAGAATGAGATGGGCGATGAATCTGTCTACATACCATCAAGTTTTGGAAGTCCTCAGGAAATTTATGGGGTACAGTAAGTATATTTTCTGAATGCTTTATGGTCTTTTGATTTAGACACCCACACAAAAAAAATATTTCTTCGATGATACTGTAGAATGGGAAAGATGGACAACGCGGTATTCAAAAGTGTTGCTAAAGATATCAAACAAAAGAAAAAGGTAGATGTAGGCGTTTTTAATGATGATAAGGTTGCAGGGTGGGCAGTTAAATACGCTGGTAATAATAATGGCTTTTTGAAAGACCTCCCGGAAGCATATGAGAAGATTATGGGATTAGGGACAAAATGTGAGTATATTTTCTAATGTTATGGGTAACTTCTTTCGTATGAAAACCAGTTTAACTAACATTTTTGTTCCTGAAAAAGATACTGGTGGTAAAGTGGGATCTTTACTCGGTGGTGGTGAATCGGAATATTAAAAAATTAAAATTAAGAAACATATTGAGTAGAGCCGCTAGTGCCCATAAGCCAGAGAGAGACAGAGATATCATTGCATTTTGGCAGGAAATCTAATTTTACCTCTAGTCCTTTTTTGTTTTGATAACAGCAAACCGTCTTATTATATACTCATTCGTCATCGAGCAGAAGAGACCGATAGAATTTCCAGTTGTGCTGCCAACTAAAATTGGGACGGGCCATCGTTGAATCTGAGCCCCCCAATCGTAGGTAACCAGAATCATACACAGCATTACGCCAAAGAAAGTACCATATGTAGTGGCTTTCAAGTGTCTCCAAAAGCTTGACTTTGAATCACCAAAAAGCACTTTTGAGATAACTTCATCTGATCTAACTAAAGTCGTGCAACTCATGAACGCCCTACAAACAGTTGTACATGAGACATAAATCATCGAGCATAATGTATGTCTAACATTGACAACTGGAGATGCGCCAGCTAGAATGGCGAAAAAGAAGGCAACGGCACTACCGAACACCAGTCCACAAATAATTCCATTCCATAGAAGATTGTGAACTAGCAACAAAAATATCTTATATTTCGTTCCTGTCGAAGAGTATCGGGTGAAGATAGTGGAAACGAATGAACAAAAAATCGTCACAAGTACACTATATACAGTAAACTCCTCGATCACTTGAATTTTGATTGGCGTTGCGATTATCTCGCTAGGGTCAAGTGCAGCCTATAAATTAATGAAAGAAAAACAAGCGAACGAATGAACTGCTGCACTGCACAACCAGTAATTACTCTAATTGTACGCACACATACGCACCATCCGGATTCGATCATCGTCCAATGGTTTTAAAACCTGCGCATGTAGTAAGTACATTAGAATGGCATCATTCAATATAAGCAACACGATCAACCCGTGGAACTCCATCTTGTCATCATCCTCATCCTCACTTGATATTATATTTCGTTGCTGTTGCTCGAACATGTAGCTTATGCTCCGTTGTAAATTTAGAGATTCACTATTTTCGGCATGTCTCATGCCGAAAATCTTAATAGCTAATTATATAGTTAGCCGTTAATATCAATCCGATGGCTCGAACACCTCACACTCAACACGAGCCTCCATCCACCCTCCACGTTGAAAGAAAAAGTGGTGTGTGTGTGTGTGTGTGTCACGAAAAAAAGATTGAACAACACATACTCGTACGAGCATATCATATATATCATTCTCTCGTCTACATGATTTTTACAGACTGAGCACGAAAAAAACGTAGGAGAGTTGCGATTTTTGGTACGTAAATCATATATGTCTCTCTCCATTGAATATCCCTCTTCTCTTTTATTTATCATTTCTCATTTATTTGATAAAAACAAATAACGAACAAAGACTAATTCTTCTCTCACAAACACAATTCTAATCCAAGAGAGAGAGAGAGAGAGATAAAGAAACAAGAAACGCATGCAGCAGTTGAAATATGAGTTCCTATCGTTCCGCAGTTTTCCACTTACATGTACTTGCTTTCTTACTGTTTGTCAACGATGCCACCGATGCTCTTTCGTTTGGTTCGACGAGAAATTATCAACGTGATCCAATAGCTTCGTATCGTAGTAAAGTAGCATTCTGTCGTTTGCCTCGTACTAGTAGTACTAGAAGCAACACAATACTGAGAGCAGCTACGGCCGATGAGGATGGGAATGTACGTGCAGATGATGTTTCGTCTATTCAATCCTTTTTTATGAAACAATGTGATGCCGATGGGCTTATGACTCGAAAAGATCTTGAGGCGGTACCGGAAGTTTCTGAACTATTGAAAGGTGGGGATTTGTTAATGTCTGAACTTGATGATATTTGGAATTCAGCTCCTAAATTTCCATGTGGTGATAATGAGGCTGATCAGAAAATCGATGTAGATTCATTCACCCAAATATACAGAGATATCGATGATTTGTTTGAAGATGATATTGCTGAGGAAAGTGGAGATGTGCAAGAGAAAAAGGTGGAAGCTTCTTCTGAACCGACTATTCCCTCAACCACTGAAAAAGATGAGCGAGAGTTGGAAGATGTGTTCACGAGCATTTGTGATTCAGCTGGTTTGATTTCAAGAGAAAATTTACTTGTATGGGATGAAGTAAAGCAGCTTATCGACGAAAATCTTCTCGGTGTCGACGAATTCAATAGAATTTTTGACCAGACAATGAAAAGTCCAGGTACAGATATGCTTGATGTCGAAGGGTTCTTAAGTTTTAATGTTTACTTGGATAATTTATTTGAATTTGAACAGGAAGAAGAGGATGAGGTAGTCGCAAAGGCGTCACGAATTAGCTTAATCGACATTCCGGAAAAGCCTATAATAACAGAGGAGAGTTTACCTGCTGGTGTTCTTTTTGCAGATTTGGCTAATGAAAGACTACTTGTTAACTACGAGGAGTTGAGTCGTTGGGGAGAACTTCGAGAAATGATGTCTGAGGGAGATCTATCCCAAAGTGAATTACAAACTATGTTCGCTTCTATTCAAAAACCATTTCCTGATTCAAATGCTATTGACGAAGAGGGATTTTGTGAGTTGCACGAGAAAATTTTTGATCTTTTTGAAGAGGAAGAGAAAGAAACTGTTGCAATCACGAAATCGGTCATTACTGAAGAAGATTTGCCAGCTGGTGTATTGTTTGCTGAATTAGTGAGTGATAATGGTGTTGTAGGATTAGAAGACTTGAAGCGGTGGGGAGAACTAATGGAGATGCTTTCCGAAGGGGACATAACGAAAAATGAAATTAACGAAATGTTTGCGTCCTCAACCAACGTCGACGTTAGCCAAGAATATCTTGATGAAGAAGGATTTTGTCGTTTTCATGAGTCAATATTCAACCTATTTGAAGAAGATGAAGTTTCAGAAAGTATCGTCATTAAGGCAAAACTGATTGACTTGATAAGAAGTTTTGAACAACGTGAAGCCTTAATTGGCCTCGAGTGTTCAGAAAAAGATGAAGCACGAGTCTTAGAGGTTGTTAAGGCATTGGAGTCCTCTCCAGAAAATCTTCTTTTGAAACGAGAAATTCAGAATATAGATATTGCGGGCTCATGGGATCTTGTTTTTACGTCAAGTGGAATGTTCAAATTTAACAGAGGTCTCACTGGCCTAGCAGGGAGTGTTCCGAATGCCGAATTTGGTGGGTTAAAACAGATCATAAAGATTGACAATTTTTTTTCTGATCTCGAGTACATAGAACGCATCAACGTTAATGGTTCGGACGAGAATTCTTTTGACGTCAAAGTAAATGCAGATTGGGAACTGAAGAAAAGTGTGTCTTTATTTTCTGGTGAACCAACCGTCATAATGAGTGTTGAGCCAGACAAAGTAACCTATGGCCCCACTAGCACGCGAGCAGATCACTGGAAATCTGTTCGATCCATGAACTTGTTGGACATATCGTATCTTGATAGCGATCTTCGGATTATGAGAGGGAATACTTCAACTGATACAGTATTCGTTTTTAAAAAAGCATAGTGAGGCATAAACTATTCACTGAACCGATTTCGTTCCGTCTAAATCTTTGACGTGCATGATATTTTGCAATTAATTGGCTAAAGGAATAGATAGATCCTATCAAGATTTAGAAGATCTTTATCAGAATGCTCTGAACAACTAAAAAAGAGGAAATTCGTATGACTGCAATAATGATGCACACTGCAGCATAATCAACTTTAATCATTAATTTCAAGTTACTTCACTTATATTTGTTCCCGTAACGATGAAAGTATAAAATTCGTTCTACCCATGATAATCTTTTACTCTTTTGCAACGATTAGCCATAGAGCGATACAAGACTCTACACCAGGATGAGAGAGAGTTCTTCTATCATTTGAACAATATGTATTAATTAATAAATACGAGCAAATGCTTAGACTAAGTGACAAGGGGTGCACGTCGAAATAACGTTAAGGATCACGGAGTAAATGAACTGTACTCGTGACATCTAAGTGTGCAACGGGAATCTCCTCGATTTTCAAGAAAATAAAGCACTGATCTAAAAATAGATTTATGTCTTGTTCTCACTTATCTTACTCCTTAGAAACAGAAAAAAATGCCTTCAAAAGATGTGCAAGTAGAAATTTTTGTTGCTGGAGATGGTAAAAATTACCCCAAAGATGGAGATACTGTCACGATTGAATACACTGCTTATTTACTTTTAGACTCGAAGCGAAAACAATTTGATACAGTAAGTTTATCTCGGTTAATCCTGAAATTCGCCAGATTTCCATTAAACTATAATTGAAGACAAAAAACAGGAAGCCATTCAAATTTAAATTAAAATCAGAGCAAGTAATACCTGGATTAGAAGAGGGGGTCAACCAACTTTCATGTGGAGAAAAGGCATTCATTACAATTCCATCTTCGAAGGCGTATGGAGAACGTGGCTTCGAGGGTTTGGTTCCAAGAAATTGCGATCTTATTTTCGAAGTGGAGTTGCTTCATTTTGGATGAAGTTAAACCTAAAGGCTAGGTAGCGTGCTCATAAACTACTTTCAGTAATTGCCGTCATCCTCATTGTATGTAGCAATAATATCAGAAAAATTTTCAATAAGCTCAGCAACCAATGCATGGTTTGCTTTTCCAAAACCATACGAAAAACCATAAACATGTGCGTGAGGAACTGCTTTGTCAAATTCAATCCTTCCTCCACTGTGTATAGGTTATGAAAGCGATTGAGAAAGTTAGCATAAGATTAACTTTTAAGAATGGTAGTCTTCGTATCACATACCCAATCACCGTGGCTTGATATCCACATTGATTCAATTTGTCGACGAGGTTTCTTGCGACATCAGCATGATAAGGACCTCCACAAGACTTCGGAGAGGCACTTTTCACATAGTAAGAAATGTTATAACTTGCTTTTTCCCTTGCCTCAATAATAATGTATTTGTGTGTTCCTTCTTCGATCGAAATTCTAGGTGGTAGATCTCTACTCGTGATAATCAATGAATCAACGGCTACATTGGATTTGTTCTTCAACTTGATTACCTCATTATCATCCTGGCAAGAGATTGTTTTCGATTCGTCTGTTTTCGCATTACTTACGTATTTTTCAAATTTTGATGTCCACCATGCACGTTCAATACGCCACGTTAATAGATCATTTGTTGGTTGAAAAACTAATTTATCTCGTTTTGTTTTTGTCAACATCGGCTTAGCAAAGGTTAGCTCACAACACTGCAGGGAGAGTCGTTCACATTTCATGTAGCTATCTGCAATACCCGAGTTAATGGTTACTCCCCCGCCATACAAGACATCGCCTACCAAAGGGAATCCGGATGAAGATAGCTGTCCTCGAATTTGATGAGTACGCCCTGTTAGAAGATTCACTTCAACTTCTGCAACAGCCATACAAGTGGGTGGTATTGCTGAAATAAAGAAACACACATGAGTATGTACCATTTGAAACAATAAACCTTCAATGAGCACCTACCGTCAAAACTGCCCCACAAATCTAATCCCAATTTCTCTGCTGCGATGCCACCTCGAATAGGAAAAATATTACCCACATCAGTGATAGTCATTAAACATTGAGCCCATGATGAATTGGATTGAGTAGCTGAAAAGTTCTTTGGAGCCCTTATAGACGGCTCCAAATAATGGACAATTGTCTCGTTCTTCAGATTTTCGAGCCGCACCTTTTCATCGTAAAAAGATGGTCCTTTCGTCGGAGCAATACAAATCAAACACCTGTATTTCTTCTTCACATAATCATGTTCCTTCTCGTTTTGTTGACAGCTCTTATCCATAGTTTTCATCTGCATGTCTGTCTTTTTTCGAAGCAACTTTGCAAAATATGAAGAAAATTCGAGGCTTATGGCGACAGCAACTAGCCCTGAAGTGTCATGATCAAGTCTTTGAGGTGTTGAAACGTAGATCAACGGTTCCATCTTTTGTTTACGATTTCGTCCTCCTAAAAGTGCTTCTTCAACTTTACGCTTCTCGAGTAACTTCTCTCTTGTCGAGCCCATTCGTCGTAAAATATCATTTTGAACTCCAACGGAAACGTTCTCGACAACGTTGTCCACTGTTGCATGAATAGGAATTCCTTCAGGCTTCATAATGATACGGTATCCTAAATCTTCATCTTCGTCAACCACGACGCCAGGAAGCTTCTTGTTCGAAGTATTATTGTTTGGTGGAGAAAAGAAACGAGAATCAGAAAACGAGGCACTCCAATCGTATCTATGAAAGGCCGGAAAGCGACGGGGATTGTGATGTACACGAAAATAGGCACCTGATTTTACCTTCTGATCTAGTGGAAAATATACACCCTTTTCTCCTTCGACAATATTAACTCGAGCTGGCTTAATTCCTAAAGAAGGATCCCGTGGAGAATCAGGTGGTAAGTACCAAATAGATCCCAGTACAAGTAAATCCCTTGCTGAGTATTTGAATTGATTTTTCGATTTAGAATCATCTGATGACGAAAGCGTCTGCAGGATCGTTTTCGAGATGACTTCATCAAGTGTCAAGCATTCATTTTTAGTAACGACATGAGCTGTATACAAACCGCTCTGTAGTATAACCAAATCCCCATCATCAATATTTTCTTCAGGATCATTACTGGAAGAAAAATCACGCGTTGCTCGATCAAACGCTTCTGATATAACTCTTTCGTAACTGCGTCTGCTAGTATTTGCCAGAGCTGTACAATACCTAATTGAACATCCATTCCTTCGAATCCCAAACGATACAGCGCGACGACATAGGAACATGACAAATAAGAAGAGCGTAACAACTTTAGTGTTGAACCTTTTGCAACTCGATAGCATTTGCTGTAATGAAACTTTCTTTTCAAGCATTATCGTTTATATTTCATCGTGTTCCAACTTCACTGCCTCTTAACACCTGTTATACCCAACTGTGAACACCGGACGATTCTCTGCCGATGAGCGTAAGTTCGAAAAATGGCGAATCACTGTCTTGAACAGGACCAATTTGAAAAAGATGCAAGTTTCAATCGATATGACAATCTATTGTATACTGGTATGCGATTTGAACGAACCCTAAGTAGTTGTAACAAACGCCGGCTTTCGGAAACAATTCACCCACAATCCGCATCTACCACACCATTCAATAATATATATATAGTACGAATACCGATATACTTCGAAGTAATATATAACCAGCAGCGCTGCGGCGCTTAGAATCACACTTTGTTTTCCTCCCAATTGTCAAAAGTTCGCCAAAGAATTTTCATGCTTCTGTCAAGGAGAAACCAACAGGATCGCATTATTACCACAATCCACAATCTTCGAATCCTAAAAAGAGTAATTTCAATCCACAAATGAGAAACCTTGACAAGAACCGAGCTCCTGACCACTCACCACATGACCACATGTACCATGTGTAGGGTGACGGGCAGACCTTTTCGTAATTGGCAGTGCCACTAACGCGCCACTTGATCAAATTTAGCAAAATGGCAGAGGCTTCTGCCACGTGGCACGCCACTGTTCTGCCACATTTAGTTTGGACAAAAATCGAATAAAGTATGGGTTGTTAGCAAAAAATATTACCCCAC
>Ga0209092_10003561_pt1 | contig 13468 bp, 8 predicted proteins | sample FraStrMetagenome_FD_187446 | JGI IMG/M metagenome (GOLD analysis project Ga0209092, IMG submission 187446) | Marine eukaryotic phytoplankton communities from Arctic Ocean - Fram Strait ARC3M Metagenome (SPAdes) (version 2) | ecosystem: Environmental > Aquatic > Marine > Oceanic | place: Fram...
CAATAATATTACTGTTAGCACTAATTGCTCCAGCACTACTAATTGTAACACCAGATGAGCCATAACCTCCACCAAACGTTGCACTAGTTGCTACAACAAGATTTGATGAAGTGCTAATTGCGCCACCTACATTTAATGTGCCACTAGTGCCTGATCCAATTGTAGTATTACCAGTGCTGCCTGATACTAAGAATTTTGTAACAGGTGTTGCCGCACTATCTTTAATAGTAAAGTTATTTGCAGCATTAATAGTAACATCTCCTGTAAAGTCACCTCCCAATGCTTGAAAGTTTACACTAGACTGTACTAAACTATTACTAACTAGTAATCTTTCAACGCCACTTGTTATTGTATTAACTGTATTTGCGCCCGAACCAGTAAATCCAGTCCCAGCTCCTATACTAATACCAGTGCTAGTAGATCCTTTTTCAGTAAGTGCTTCAATGAAGTTAGTATATATCCAACGTGCGGCAAGTGCATTGTTACCTTGAACACTTGCAGTACCAGTTCCAGTTCCAGCCCCTGTTGCTGAAAATACAGTGCCTACACTGTTATTAGCTGCACCAATTGTAGTAAAGTTAGTTGAACCTTGTGAAATAATTTTATAGTTTTGTCCTATAACAAAGTTACCAGCTGATCTAACATTGCCTTCGCCATAGTCACTTGCGTCTTTGGCATCGCTCTCATTGCTAGAGTTTGCAGCTATATCGCCAACAACAACATTACCACCCATTTGCGCATCTGGTCTATCATTTCCTGATGCAGTAAGGATAGCCCCGCCATTTGGTGTTGTGAAGCTAAGTGTGTTATCTGATTCGTTTAATACTACATTAGTGGATGATCCGCCTAATATAAAACTATTAGCTTGCAATGCACCTGTAGCAGTTCTTCTTGCTATACTGTTATTAGAACTACCAATACTAATCGGAGTAGTACCGTATATTCCTTCATCTTGCTTAACAAGCACACTACCTGTTAAGTTTTCCCCTGTATTAACAGATGTTACTGTTCCAATAGCACCACTAATACTACCAGTAACTGCGCCGTTTGAAAAGTTAGCTGAATTACCGTTACTTGTATTAGTAATATTAATAACGTACACACTAGTTTCATTAAATACTGAGCCTTGTGCAGTTCCGGATATATTACCTTGTGCGATAGTTTCACCATTGACTACAGTTACACCAGTGCCAAAGTTTAATTTGTTTCCTGATAAGGCTACAATATCACTAAGTTCAAAGTCATGATCTTCTAAACCAGAACCTTGTTTAACAATTTGATCAAACGCAATTGCACTAGCATCGCCAGTGCCTATTACTGATCTACCTATTACAGTATCAGTAGGTATTTGTGTTAGTTTGTCAAATCCAATAGTACGTTCTTTTAATCCTATGTATCCACTAGCAAGTACTGCTGTTACTGTTCTGCTAGTTGATGTAGCTGATTGTTCAACTCCATTAATGAATACTGCTTTAGTTACAATAGTACCACTTGCTACCCAAGTGTCAGTTGTTTTAATAACAAGTAATGTATTACTTACTGCTTGTACTGCTACTATACCTCTATTAGATCCTTGGTACACAACATCACCTACATTAGCAGTAAGACCGCCTGATAATGTTAAACGTACTTCTTCAGTAAAGTTTTCTGCATCAAATACACTAAGTCCTCTAAAGCTTTGGCCAACACTATCTCCATTACCGTATAATCCTGAACTAGTATCTTTAGTTGATGTTCTGTTCATTAATAATTTAGTTTGAGTAATAGCTGCATTTGCATCAATTTCAGTATTACCTACAACACCACTGCGTAGTTGTATATCAATTTCTGCTATCGCGTTTGCGCCACTAGAGTTTAGAACACCGTCATTTCTTGTTAGTGAAATACTAACGTCACTAGAACTACTATTATTTGTGTTGCCTATTTCATCAAATGGTCCTCTAAGAACAAACGAAGTAACGTCTGCTTTACTGCCATCACCTTTAATAGCTTCTTCAGCGAAGTCATTAGCAGATGTTAAATTATAAGTTATAATCCAAACTGCATTACCTGGTTCATTTTCACCTACAATATCGTCTGTTGTTTGTACTATGTCTTTAACAACACCAGTAACAATGCCAGCATTGTTTTTAATAATATCACCAACTACATATGTGTCTGATCCGTTTGAATCCGCAGGTACAGCAATTAATATTTTTCTGTAACCGGTATATGTAACAAAGTCTCCTGCTGCTTGGTCATTCTTTGATGTTTCTCTTAATACATCAAAATTGTCAGTAGCAAGTACCTTAGTATCAACATATGACTTGTTAGTTGCATCATCACTGTTATCCGGAGTATCAAGATTTTGAATCTTGTTACCACCTAAATCTAAGTCTCCTGACATCGCCGGCGTACCGTTTAGCGGCAAATATCCCGATACAGTGCCTAGGCCAGCAACAGTTGCATCATTTTTATCTCTACCTAAACGTTTGTTTACGTAATTAACAATAGCCTTCTCAACTGGCACTGCGCTATCTGATTCGTCAACCATATTATCATCAATCGAAAATTCATCAACAACAACACCTTTCTTAAATCCAAAACCGTTTGCATTTGTAATTTCAAGTTCGCCTGAGAATGCAATAGATCCCTGTGCTTGGTCTACGCTAAAGAATTGACCTACACGGAAGAATCCATATTGGTCTGTACTCATCCAGAATACACGCCCTTTACGTCTTTCCCAAACTTGTGCTGATTCAGCATCTTCGTTATCTACATAGAACGGTGCAAGTGCTTTTTCAGCATTACCTAAAATAACATTTGGATAGTTTGAATCGTTAAACGACCCAGTACCAATTTGCGTAAAGTCATGTCCTGTTGCACGACATAGTGAAATTGCTACAGTAATTTCAGCAGTTGCATCTATTTGTAATCCTGCATACAACTTTCTATCTTCAGCAAACCCAACAGCTAATCCTGTGCCGCCTGCTGTAATATCAGATACTGGAATTCTATCAATTGTTATTACAGCCGTACCGTCACCTGCATCAACAGTATTCATAATTTGATGTGTTCTACCAGCATATGCAAATGTCATACCACCTGCATAACCTGTTACTGCAATACCACTAGGTATTGTAGCTACGCCTGTCTCAATTGCATCTGTAACAATGTCCATTAGTGTTGTAGCACTTGCTGCTGTACCAGCTTCGGTATTTCCGCCACTAGTACTTTGTGTAATGCCGTTTGAATTAGTAGCAGTCCAAGCTGACTTTGTTAAGATATATTGTGTTACTATTTCTTTTGCTTTATCTTGTGCTGCAACAGTTTCAGCTTGTTGAGCAGCTGGAAGATATGAAACTGTTCCTACATAATATTTATTTGCATTTTGAACAGAGTTAGCATTGCCTCCATATTTTAAATCGTTTGCAACACCGCGAACAATTATACCTACATCTCTATAGCATTTTCTTTCATCATATACAAGTCCTGGATAGGTTGTATTCAACCAAGCAATTGTTTCTTCTTGTACAAATTTTACGTTATTAGCAATTAAGTTATATGCATTAGGATTTGATGTTGCACCAGGTTGATTGCCATAAATGTCTCTAGTAAGTCTTGTAAACTTAGCTGCGTCTAAAGTATTAGACGTAACATCTGTACGCACTGCAATATTAGAGTCACCTATATTAGTACCATTGCCACTTCCTGCATTTGCAAAATCTACAGGTAATGCAATATGATTATATTCTAAGTTAAATGTTGTTTGTACTTGTGTATCTGACAATTCGTTACCGAAGTTATCACTTCCGGAGAATGATGTTGATCTATAAGTTATAAGATCACTTTCGTCAAAGTTAACCGCAGTACTTGGACGCTCTACAATAGTTTCCTTACTTCTAACTTTGTCAAATATATGAGTCGATCCTGATCTATATTCAACAACTGTGCCATTAGGTATAGTAACTTGTACTGTACTAAACAAATCTCCATTCTCACCATTTGGCTTACCAGTAAGTTGTAGACGATAAACCAAGTCATTATATACGCCACCTGTTGGAGCATTTACGCCACCTGGAAAAGTATCAACTAATGACACAGACCCAATTTTATATCGTAGTACTCCGGTTACGCCACCGTGATCAACTTGTACTATTGAATTTGGCGCTGGAGGGTATTTAAGATCAGTAACAACTAATGCAGATTCCGCTGCTTCATTTGTGTCACTGCTGCCGTCAGTATAAGTAAAAACTTTAGCTGGTATTGTCATATCAGTTGCGTATGTTACTTGATCTGGGATTTCGTTTGGATCTGCGCCTTCAGCAACTAATCCAAAGTTACCATACCCATTAGAACCGTTTAATGATCTAATTTCTGAGCCATTTTTTGCATAGTATGCTGCGTGACAATAATATGTAAACATACTAACCATCTCAGAAAACGCACCATTATTAGTAACAAGGCCGTAACCTAAATCGTTAATTTGGGTAAAGTCGTTTCCAAGCATACTTCTGTTGCCAGCAGTTTGGATATACACAGTTCTAGATATTTGCCCTGGATTTTCAGTAAATTCAGTTTCGTCAAAGCCGTTACCGTCATTTGATGTAGGATCTAAGTGAATCTTACACCAACCATTAGAACGACTGTAACGACTAATTGCGTTAACTTGATAACGTCTACCTTCTATATAGAAAGGAGCAGGCAGTTCCGGTTCACGTAAGAACAATCCAGTTCCTTCTTCAGAACGTACCCATAATTCGTAGGCATTAGTTTTTCCAGATTCTATATCTGATGGATTGCTTTCTCCTACTGGATCAATTTCTGTTGGAACATACATTGGCAAGTTACCTGCATATGCATCAACAAACATGCCGCCACCAAAGATCTTTTGGTTGCCTTTAGATTTAGAAAAACTAGATCCAGTTTGAACGTATGGAGATTTAGTTAGGATTTGCCCTTCTGGATCAAGTACTAACAAGAAGCCGCCGTGACCTTGAACAGTCATGTTACGCAGAATAGTTGCATCATTCATCATGAATACATCCATTTCGTCATTACGTCTTGGTGGATTATAGTCTCTATTGAATGCAAAGACCATTTTGTCTACTAAGTTGCCAATAACAATATTAGTACCAGTTTCGCCCGTGCCATATTTCCCATCAAATTCTTGGTAACCTGCATCAGCAGCATTTTGCCATTCGTCGGCAAGAACATAAGCACCAGTAAGTATTCTAGCAGCAATAGTTTCAACATATTGTATTGCTTTTCTAGTAACATTTTCTTGTCCACTAAATCCGCCACTATTATATTGCTGAATATAACTTTCAAAATATTCACCTTGTACTTCTGTTGAAAACTCGTCGCCGCCTGCAACTAAGTCATCTACTAGTGCATCTACAATCAGTCCAACATCTCTTTTACACTTGTCTTGATTATATGTAAACAATGTTACATCGTTTGTATCTAAGTGTAATAGTGTAGCAGTATTTAATGTAGCAATATTCCCGTCAATGCTTGATTTTGCTGCTATTATATTTGCATCACTTATATCTGCTAAACTTGGAGGAACTCTTGTAGGTATATTTAATAAATTATTATTATTAATTTGAGTAAAGATTATATTTATATAAGAATTCACAACACCAACTTCAACAGATGATGTTGCAGTACCTGTTGTATCTTGTACTACTGTATTTCCTGGGGTTCTAGTAATAGCAGTTTCAAGTAGCACCTTTTCTATAACAGTTTTAATATGTGTTAGCGTAGTTAATGTTTCTTGTCTTGTATTAATTTCAAACTTTAGTGTACCTTGTATAAATAGGTCTTTTGCAAATTCTACACTTCCGACGTTACCGCCATAAAACGCATCGTACGTGATAGCATCAACAAAATTTCTAAAGTCTGTTAAACGTACTGCTTCATTAATATATTTTTTAGGAGTAAGTGATTTTAAGTATGCAAGTGCTTCTTGCGCAATAAACTCTTTGTTTGATTGTAGTTGACTTTTTGCATTAGTAAGGCCAACAGTTACACCTGTGTGTGCAGTAAACGTAAGCGGTAATACTGCACCAGTGTCAGTATTTACAACACCTGTATTAATAATAGTTATAATTGCATCAAATCCAGCGTCACATCGTGTGCCTACACCAGGAAGTGCTGCTACTAAACCTTTAATGTGTGTTAATGCTTCTATCCAAATAGCTTTTAGTTTTGCATCTAAATATATACTTTTTGATCTTTGGAATTTTAAACCTTGTAAAACTTGATTGTATGTTGTACCTAAGGTAAAGTCATACGTTAGTCCGGAAATGATTTCTTCCATATCTGTTTGGAATGCAATTTTATCATACAGTAAATCATCAACATTTGTATTAATATAGCTAATAATTTCTTCTTGTATAAACTTTTTATTTTCTCTAAGTGCTGCTGCGGCAATAGTATATCCGCCTGCGTTAGTAACAGAAACTCCGGTGTTTTGTGTTTTTTCAGGATTTGCTAGATAGTGATATCCAAAGTGGCCTTGATGTTGGCCTGTTTGATTGTAAAAACGTGTACCTGCTGTAGTAACGGTTATTCCGTCAAAATCATTATCTCTATAAAAATAAGTATCAGCCCATCTCGACTGTGATACTCTGCGCTTTGGACGAACAATTACTCGTCTAAATTCATCACCTTTAATAGATACGTTTGCTGCAACTTTAATAGGATAATCTTCTTCATAAAATCCTGATTCTACAAAGATTGTAATTTGTTTTGATTTAACAAAGTTACCGTATTCTAAATCTTCATTAGCAATAAAGTCAAGTGGCTTTAGTAATTCTACTTCTGCAACATCATAATTTCCACTAATATCTGGATTATTTGCTGCATCGCTTGCAAAGTAATTTACAACTCTACCTTGTGCTTTAGATATCTTACCAACTAGTATTTTGCCAGGAATAATATCTCTGTTGTTTGGTACAGCTTGGTCAACAGTTGAATTACCTTCACCTGGATCAATTTTTACTAAGTATGTTCGGCCAGCATTTATTACTGCGCCTGCATTAAGGCCATCTTGTATGATTTCTTTAATTAAATTAAACTTTTCTTGGACACCGGCTATTGCAAGTGTTGCTGCATCATTACCTATATCAAACGACTGTTTATTATCAGTTTGATAAACAATGCCAATAGTACCACCACTTGTGTATTCAGTAAATCCAGTAGTATCAACTGGTAAAGTTAATTCTACATCACTAAATAATTCAAATGTATTGTCAGTAAGAACCTTAACATAATAGAAGTTATTATTAACTTGAACCATGCCATTAGCATTTTTAAATACTACAATATTTTTATCTACTAAATTATGCGCTAATGTTGTTGTTACTGTTGGAATTGCAGCCTGTGTGATAGTAGTAACTGGTGTTTGTTGATATGTTCTATTTAATAGTATAGATGAAATTATATCTCTAGCAGTTTCTATAGAGTCAACTGTTTCTACTATTTGACGTTTGATTGCAATACGTCCACTCGCATTTGAATAATAACGCTCTGCTGCTTTTCTAGTTAATCCATTTGCATTATTTAATACAGTACTTGGACTTAAATTAATATCAAATGCAATTGCATCCATAATTAATCCTAAATCACGTTCACATGTAGCAATGTTATATTCAAAGTCTGGGTATGTAAATTTTAAATATGCTGATATTTCTCTAGCAACATAATCTTTGTTTAATTCTATTAAATTTCTTGCTTGTGAAAATACAGGTGATAATGCGCCGTTGTTAGAAATAACAGTTTCTGCTACCTTTGCCGGGCTTGCGCCTTCATTAATAGTGATAGTCTGGAAGTACGGACCAGGTTCAGCTTCTGCTGCTTGTATCATTTCTGCTGCTCGAGCTGCTGCTGCATTAATACTTGCATAAGCATAATTATTAGACGTGCCTTCTTTGCCAGCCGGTACACCACGCATTGTGTCGTCGCCTTGTGAACTAACAAATAAGTTGTCCTTTGCTGCGTACGAAGTGTTGTCTACATAAAATTTTGTAGCTGCTTGTAAATCGTCTTTGTTATTTGTAAGGCCAGTTAACTCTCCAGGACTATCGTGAAGTATTAATGCACCTTCCATTGTATCGCCTTGACGTCTTACAACACTTTTACGTGGCAATGCTTCGTTTGCTAAGAAGAATCCTGTCAAGGATGAATCGTATGCTGTGTCGATTAAGGTATGTGTATCAGCAGCACTAATAATAGCAGTAATAAATACTTTATTAGCGTTAGCATCATTTTGACTTTGTACTGTTGCAAGTTCTTTAGTAGCGTGTAAACTAAGTTGATTTGCATTAAAGTATCGTAAGTAATATGTTTGTCCGTTTGTTAGGGCTGGCGGAACAGTATCTTCTGCATTAAATTTATACGGTGTGCCGTTAATTGTTCTATCAAATCCGTGACTGTTAACTACAGCATTACCAGCTGTATAACTTGCAATAGTTAGAGTGTATTCAGCTGCATCATCTGGTTCATCGTCTACACGTAATGGCAATTCACCTGCAACATATCTACTATCAGCATAACCTTTAGTGATAACAAGATCGTCAATTGTAATGTTATCGACGGCAGCACCGCCGTGTATTTCGTTAAACCCAGTAACAGCTGATTCAGATACAGCATTGCCGCTTAGTGCAATACTACGTATTTGAGAAACTTCTCCACCATCAGGCGATCTAGCGTCTAACGGGCCACCTAATCTTGGAGTTGCATCCTGTGATACTTGTCTAAATGCTGTGGAAAGTATAATCTTTCCACCAATGTCATAATTTATTAAAACACTATCAACTGCTCCGCCATTAGCTGTGTCACTAGCAAGTGTTACTAAGTCAATTGCTGTTGCCGCATCATTAACAAATGGTAGTGTCCGTGGCACCAAAAATTCATTTGATACATCGCCTAATGTAGTAAAATCAATTGAGCCGCCTGCGCCAAAGATTGCATATATTTCTACAAAGTTTTCATTTACTTTACGAAACGATTCGCGAATACTATCGCCGGTGCCGTCATTACCCTCTACACCAATATCAACTTCTTGCTTTGCCATCTAATTTATGCTCCAGTTATTTCTGTAATTTGTGGAATTTTATCTTGAATCTTATCCACGTCAAAGTTTATACTAACACCACAGCCGCATGCTGATTGTGCGTTTGGGTTGTTAACTTCAAAAGTTGCACCCATAATATCTTTTTTGTAATTTATTTCTGTACCAATCATGTACATTACTGCAACTGCTCCGACTATGAATTTACCTGTATTAGAGTCAATAACTATGTCACCGTCTTCTACATCAGCTTCTGTTGCTACAGTTGTCCAATCGTATTCAAATCCTGCACAGCCACCGCCTTTTAAGTTAAGACTGACTGCATAACTGTCATTTTCTTGACATATACTATCAATTTGTGCTTTTGCGGTGTCTGTTAGTGTAACTATGCTCATGAATAATCCTTCTTATGATAGTATTTATCGTTGTGTTTTATAACCTTAATGTTAAATATACTTATGTTTATAAGAGAATTTAAAAAGCAGACCCGGCATGTGCGTAAAAGCAAAATGGGCAAGGAACATACTTATAAGCGTGAACAAACGCATTGTGTATTTAGGTGTGATAACTGTGATGCAGAGTTTGAACGTGCTAGGGGTAGTATGGATCCAAAGCGTCTAAGCAATTCCTACTTTCATGTATGTAAGAACTGTGATAGTAAGGTTTTTGCTCAAAAGAAAGGCGTAGAACAGAAGCAAAAATGGAATATGAGTGCTAGTAGTTCTACGCCTATTAGTAAGCTTTAATCTTTTGACCAAATAGCCCAGGCGCCGTACGCAATCGCTGCATATGCTGCTAATTTTGCAAACGGTCCTGCAATTAATACAATAACACCAACAGCAATTAGTACTGCTCCGTTCCATGTTGTGCGTTCTTCTATTCTATCTCTGATCCAATTTTTCATAATATTCTCCTTGTGAATTATTTAGTGCTTCATTTACATAATTTATAATGTAATTTTTATTTGGAAACGTTAGTGTCTCCGCTGTTTGTAGAAATGTGTGTAACTGTGTAGTTGATAATTTATTTATTGCTAGATGTGCAGGGTAGGTTAATATATTAATATACCAATCATTATAATCTCTCATAAACTCTACAAGATTTTCTAAATCAAACCAGTTGTTATAGTGTAATACAGTATTAAACTCAAATGTATAATTATTATCACGACAGTACTGAATAAAGTCTAGTGTATCTTGCCATACACTGCCGCCGCGTACTTTTTCATTAACTTCTGCAACGCCATCAACACTTAGTATAAAATGCACTTTCTTAAATTTAGTCCATTCATCCTTACATTCCAAGGTTGGTATGTAACTAGCATTAGTATTATATATAATGTTACACTCAGCAGGATTAGGGTGTAATTTAAGTACTGATAAATGCTTGTTTGTAATAAGAGGTTCGCCACCTAAAAAAAGTATTTTTTCTATACTACTAGGTATGCTATTAATTTCATTAATGGTTAGTTTTTTGTTTAAGGCTGCACCATATAATTGTTTTTCTTTTATGATCCAACTAGAACTAAATTCTGAATTACATCCGTCACATACAAGATTACATAGGTTGTCCATGCCAATTTCTAAATATTTTACTCGCGGTTCGTCAAATGTGTATTCATTGTTTAATCGCATACGTAGACTTTCATGCCCTAGTGCTTCTTCGTCATAGCACTTTTGACATTCTGAAATATGTTCGCCTGCTTGACTCTTAGCTCGTAGTGCTGCATATTCTGGACCGTTTAATGTTTGTTCCAAGTCGCCTTGAAACTGCGCAATAGGCTTCTTAAACCTACAACAAGGATATACCCTATCGCCGGGTCGCACATTAACATAATTCCAAAATGCACTACACTTCATTATTTAAAATAGTCCTGCAAAGAACCCTTGCGTTTAGTATCTAGTGTTTGGCAATGGAACCCGCCACTCATACTACGTGATTGACGACACGGTAATCCAATAGTATCAATACCGTGCTTACTTAATATACGTCTTAGTTTTTCCTGTTTTTCATCCACAATAACTAGTTCTTCATTTACACTTAAAAAGTTAAGTCCGATATAAGGACTGCAAGGCGCTACTCCTGTGTTTGCAGTCTGCGTAAATAAGTCATCTTCGCCTACCCATATCTTATCCCAGTCTTTAAAAATAGGTGGATAAAAGTCTGGACTAAGTCTACTAGCATTTAGTAATACAAGACCTGGACGTAGTGGTAGTACTGTGCTGTCAAAGTGTGCAAAGCTATAATACTTTTCTGCAACGTGCAACCGATATCCCTTAGGTTCTAAGATAGTCTTTAACCAGTCAAACCCTAGTTGATTGCCGCTATTGCTAACTTGGCACAATAAGTCGCGACCAAGACGAACAATGTTAGGCGCATCAAAGATAATCTCTTTGTTTACTAGAGTAGCATCACGCCTATCATCTAGTTGATAGTTGTCATCTGTTAGTATTGGTTTAGGAGCAGTTATCCATTGTGTGCCTTCGTGCATCCATTTGTACAAGTATTTGTAATATGCTCTACTTTCGAAGTAACGAGCTCGCATGGGACTCGGGCAGTCAATAATCATGTTGTCAAGTGGCAATAATAAGTCTCGTGGACAAAATGTATACCATCCTGTTGTTTCCCACTCAGGTGTCTTAAATTTTACATTATGGTCAACTGAGTCAGGACGCATTACTTTGACTCCTAATCCTGTAAGACAATTTGCTAGGCCTTCTAGGTCTTCATTTGCTTCATCTACAATCCACTGATCTATAGGCTGTCCGTTAAAGTGCTGTATATCTTTAAGTTGTTCGCCGCCGTACATAAAACTGTGTGTGCTTTTATTCATTGTTGGATGAACACAGTTGTCAGCAGTGCCAACAATAATTTCTTCTAGCGGATCCCAATCATTGTTACTTTGTACTGGCAATTCTATCTCCTATTAGCTGCGACACACATACTCTATTAATTGCAGTGCCTCTATTCATTTCTTTCCATTGTTCGCCTGTGCCAAACATAATGCAGTCTGTTTCTAATAAATTATAATCTGCACACACTTGACTATATTCATTTCTATAAGTGTTCCAATTGTAATCAACGGAGTAGTTAGTAATCAATTGATTTGCAATACCAAGTGAAACTCGGTTATGCATATCTACAGAGTTATACACATCAATACCGTCGTCACTATCATGTTTTTCAAGTCTCATGCCAATACGTAAAAACTCTGCCCCGTAGAACGCTTTTGATATTGAAAATGCAATAGTGTCAATACATTTAAAGTTACACAAATCTAGTTCAATATTTTTTGCACACGGATAGTACGCAAAGTCTAACATTACTGGTATGCCTAGGCCAGTACAATTATAAAGGATCTCTTTTAAATCACTACGTTGCTTGCCCCAATCGGAAAACGGTACACTAATTACAACTGCATCGTTCTTGGATAATTTGCTGTCTTCTATAAAAGCAAACTTGCCTCCATTTTTAAGACAAGCTTGGTGATACATAAACTCACCTTTAAAGAATTTCACAGTCCTGTCTTTGTGTTTCCAGTACCAATGATCAAATGCTTGAATAGATCCTGATATTACTTTTCTATTAGTAAACCCATCAAGACCTTTAAGATTATTATTTTTACTACTATTAATCCAGTTATAAAAATTATTACTAAAGGTATTAGCAATGTCTTGATCATACAAAAAGTCGCTTGTGTCTATTGAATTAATAAACTTTCGAATATTGTAATCTACTATAGGTTGTGCGTTTCTTAAATTCATTGTACTATATTTAAACCATTTCTAAGTTAGTAATACTGTTATTGAATTAAATACTATTCCTAAAGGAGGATAATATGATAAATTGGATAAAGAAAATTTTAGGCATTGGTCCGTCTGTTCCTGCTGCTGTTGAAATAGTGGCTAAAGCAGTTGAAGCAACGACGACACCTAAAAAAGTAATAAAACCTAAAAAAGCAAAAAAGGTTGATTTAAATTCTATGAAGAAAAATGAACTACTTGCGTATGCTAAAACTAAAAAAATTAAAGTTAGTGCTAGTCTAAAAAAAGCTGAATTAATTTTAGCAATTAAGAACGGCTAATAGCACCCTTTAACTGTTCAATAGCAGTTTCACAGCGAGTTAGCTTACGCTCTAATACAGTGATAGCAGCTCGTTGTTTTCTTGACTGCTCTTCCAAACTTTGTACATAACGTTGTGTTGGAATTTTTTGTATATTGCCATCTTCGCCTAGCATTTCAAAATGATCAGCACCTTGTGCTTTTAATCCACCTGCTACACGATTAGGATTCTTATCAATAGACGGCTGCGTGTTCTTGGACGCTTGTCCGTACATGTTGTTTAAATAGCTCATAGTGTTCTAACTCCTCTTTGTATTTATATAGGTCAATGCTTGCTAAGTTCTTACA
>Ga0209092_10003564_pt1 | contig 13460 bp, 9 predicted proteins | sample FraStrMetagenome_FD_187446 | JGI IMG/M metagenome (GOLD analysis project Ga0209092, IMG submission 187446) | Marine eukaryotic phytoplankton communities from Arctic Ocean - Fram Strait ARC3M Metagenome (SPAdes) (version 2) | ecosystem: Environmental > Aquatic > Marine > Oceanic | place: Fram...
CAACAAACTTTGTTTCACTTAAACAATTAATGCCGAAATTATTAGGAGAAGTTTTACCGAAAGAAATTAGTTATTTAGGTAGAATAAAACTTAACGGAAACACAACTATTACAAAATCTTTTTTAACCACATCAAGTACTTTAATTAGTTCCTTAGGTTCTGCAAAAATAAATGCTACTATTAATAATTTAAACGACGAGGAAAAAGCAGAATATAATGGAGACATTGACTTTGAAAATTTTGATTTAGGATCTCTTGTAAATACTAAAAGTTTAGGAAACATTACTTCTAAATTAAACATTAAAGGAGTGGGATTCACCCAAAAATCATTAGATGCTAAAGTTGTAGGAGAAATTAACTCTTTTGTATTTGAGAATTATAATTATAAAAACATTACGCTTTCTGGAAATTTTAAACATCCATTGTTTGATGGAGAATTAAATATTGACGATCCCAATTTAATGTTAACGTTTAATGGATTGATAGATGTATCTAAAAAATTAAATCGTTTCGACTTTAAAACAGATATAAAATACGCAGAGCTTAACAAATTAAAATTAATAAAACGTGATAGCATATCAATTTTTGTGGGTAAAATTAACATGAACGTAATAGGTAATGATATTAATAATACTTACGGATCCATCTCTTTTAAAGAAACGTTTTATCAAAATGAAAATGAGGACTTTTATTTTGATGACTTTTTAATAACTTCAAAAAAAGAAGAATTAAATAGAATTATAGATATTAATTCTCCAGATATTATGACTGGATACATTTCTGGAGAATTTCTAATAGAAGATATTCCAGATTTATTTATTAACGGTGTTGGTAGTGTTTATGCAAATTTTAAACCAAAGAAAATAATTAAAAATCAATACATAAATTTTGATTTTGAAATTTATAATAAACTTATTGAAATATTTATTCCTGAACTAGAGTTTGGAGAAAATACTAGAATAAAAGGTTCTGTTTATTCAAATGAATCAAAGATAAAAGTTGATTTTGATTCTCCCGAAATTAAAGTGTTTAATAATTATTTAGGAAAAGTTAAATTTAAATTAGATAACTTTAATCCACTGTACAACGCTTATATTTCAATAGATACTTTAGATAATGGTTTTTATAATTTAAAAGACTTTAACTTCATAAATAAAACAATAAATGACACTCTTTATGTAAATACAAACTTTTCAGGTGGTAAAAATAAAGATTATTTTAATTTATCATTATACTATACTATTGACCCTGATGGAAATTCTGTGGTTGGAGTAAAAAAGTCTGATATTATCCACAATGATAAAACCTGGTTCTTAAATGAGAATGATAATAAAAATAATAAAATCGTATTTGATAATAGTTTTAAAAAAATAAAATTCGATTCAATTGTATTAAATCATAATGATGAATTAATTGCGTTTACGGGAGCTACAAATGATAGTACTTTCAAAAATTTAAAAGTTAGATTTAAAGATGTTAATATAGGTAATTTAATTCCTAAAGTTGATAGCCTAAAACTAAATGGAAATATTAATGGGGATTTAAGTATTCTTCAAAAAAAAGGTGTTTATTTTCCTAGCTCTAATATCATTATTGATAGTATTAATGTCAATGATATAGAAATGGGTGACCTAACAATAGACATTTTAGGAAACAAAAACCTAACCCGTTACGATATAAATACATCGCTTATTAATAACAATATTAAATCTTTCAATTCTACCGGTTATATTGAAACAAAAAGTACTCAAACGGATATACAATTAAATATAGAATTAAATGAATTTAATCTAGGAGCAATTAGTCCTTTTGGCGCTAGTGTAATTACAAACATAAGAGGTTTAATGTCCGGTAAAGGAAGGGTTTCAGGTAATTTAAATTCTCCAGATATGTTTGGTGATTTTATCTTGAAAAAAAGTGGATTAAAGGTACCTTATCTAAATATTGATTTTGATTTAGAAGACACTACTAAACTTAAAATAACAGAAGAAAAATTAGAGATTTCTAAAACTAACATTACCGATACAAAATATTTAACAAAAGGAATTCTAACAGGAAATGCAACTCATAAAAATTTTGGAAACTGGAAGTTAAATTTAAATATAGATTCCGATAATTTATTAGTACTGAATACACCACCCGATGAAAATCAATCCTACTATGGAACAGCCTTTATTAGTGGAACCACTCATATTCATGGACCAATAAATGAATTAATAATAGACGTAAATGCTACTACTGAAAAAAATACGATATTTAAAATACCATTAAGTAATACGGAAACTATTGGAGATAATTCTTTTATAAATTTTCTTTCTCCTAAGGAAAAAGAAGATAAACTGCTAGGTGAAACTATAGTAACCAATGATTTAAAGGGGCTTGCATTAAATTTTGAATTAGATATTAATAAAAATGCAGAAATCGAGATTGTTATTGATCAAAATACAAAATCAGCTTTAAGAGGAAGAGGAGCAGGTACGTTATTGATAGAAATAAATACCTTGGGGAAATTTAATATGTGGGGTGATTTTATTGTCTATGAAGGTATTTATGATTTTAGGTACGGAAAAATTATAAGAAAAGAAATTGAAGTTGAAAGAGGAGGTACCATTACGTGGGATGGATTGGCTAGTAATGCAAATTTAAATTTAAAAGCCATTTATAAAACCAAAGCAAACCCTTCCGCATTATTAGATGATCCAACAATTAATAGAAAAATCCCAGTTGAAGTATTTATAGATTTAACTAATAACATTACACAACCAGATTTATTATTTGATATTAGTTTTCCTGATGTAAGCTCTACTGTTAGAAGTGAATTGGAATATAGACTTCAAACTTCAGAAGAGCGGGAAAAGCAAGCTTTATTTTTATTAACTACAGGTGCATTTATAAGTAATACCGCTGGACAAAGTGCTGTTTCTGGTACGGTAACAGATGGAGTTAATGCTATCCTTGCTCAAATTTTAACTGATGATGATGCGATTATTAATATCACTCCCTATTACGATATGGGAATAGATACTCAAGAAATTGAAACACAAGATGAATTTGGAGTGCGATTTTCTACTCAAATCACTGAACGAATTGTTGTAAATGGAAAGGTTGGTATTCCTGTTGGAAAAATTAATGATTCAAGAGTTGCGGGTGACGTTGATGTACAATGGCTAGTAAATGAAGATGGAAGTTTGCGAATTAACTTTTTTAATCGTCAAGCAGAATTACAATTTATTGGTGAAGATCAAACGTTTGAGCAAGGTACAGGTATTTCTTATCAAGTAGATTTTGACACTATTAAAGCACTAATGAATAAAATATTTGGATTAGAAGTTAAATTAGAAAAGCTTAATCCCGATGATGATAAGCCAGCTAATTCAAATAATTAAAATGAAGCAATCATTGATATTTCTATATTTACAGATTTTGGCAATCTAGCAACTTCAACCGTTTCTCTTGCTGGTGCTGTATCTTCATCAAAATAAAAAGCGTAAACTTTATTAATTTCAGTGAAATTATTCATATTGCTTATAAAAATAGTTGATTTTAGGACATTTTCAAAAGTCATACCAGCTTCTTTGAGTACGGCTTTTAAATTTTCCATTACCAACTGAGTTTCTTCTTTTATTGAGCCATTAATTAATTCTCCTGTATTTGGATTAATAGCTATTTGACCAGATGTATATAAAATATTACCGGATAATACTGCTTGGTTATAAGCTCCAATTGGAGAAGGAGCATTTTTAGTAAAAATAATTTTTTTCATATGAATTACCTGTAAAACAGGATTTTATTTAATTACAACCTTTTATCTGACTCTCTACGTTTATCATATTTGATATCACTAAGCATCGAGGATTTAATACCTATAAACATATACCAGGAGGTGCGAGTACCGCCAATTGGAGTCCAATTAAAACTTAATCTCCAACTTTCTAAATCTCTTTGGAATCTAAATTGAGTTAAGGTTATGCCTTTGTTTTTAAAATCATAACCCGATGATACTCCAACCTTCCATTTTGGTGAAAATTCTATATTTGAACTAAACATAATAGATTGAGATGATATTTCATTTTGTCTAGTAAAATTCGAATAAGTAACTGTATATGCCATTCTTAAATCCCAGGGAATTGAAAAATTATACCAATTATAATCAGTCCTTGATCTATTAGGAGTATCCTTATCGGATTCAATCTGTTCATTTATTGGTCTAGAATCTCCAAACAAATCATCTGGTCGACCCCCATTTTTAAAAGTTTCAGTTTCAAAATCATCCTTCTCATCACCTTGAAAATCTTTACTTGAAAATGTATAATTAACACTAATATTACCTCGGGTTAATCTAAATAGACTACCTCCATTATTAATATTGAAATCATTTATTCGAACATTTTCGTTATTTAAGGCATAAGGGTCAAGAGATCCATTAAAGTTAAAATCTAATTTTTTTATAATTGGAATACTTCCTGAAAATGTTAATGGATTCCAATTTAAGGAATCGCCAGCAATATTATAAGCAGTATTAAAATTTAAGTTATTTAATAATATTAATTTTTTAGGTTTAATTTTTGTCGTATCCTTATCTCTTACTTTTGCTTCTATCGTATTACTAATAGAGATTCCAACACTACTTGATCTAACATTACCAGGAGCTCCATATAATGATTGTTCAAAACGAGAATATTCTACCACTTGTTCATTAGCAGTAGGATCTACATAGGAATCATAAAATTGATCAAAGGAAGGATTAACGTTGTAGCTTAAAGAGGGTCTCAATACATGACGTAGTGCTTCTATCTTTTTTCCTTTTCCAAAATTAAACATCCCATACAAAGTAGTTCCAAGACTGGTAGAGAAGTTATAAGTACGATAACTATCAAAGCCTTTTATTGTATCTTGAATAACGCCTCCCTCACCTTCATTGTATTCTGGGTCATAATATTTTTTAATAGTACTAAATGCCCATGTCTCTTGATAAGTTGTGTTTAAAGAAGAGCTTAAATTTTTAAATATTTTAAAATTTGTGCTTATTGGTATCGAATGTCTAGCTCCAATTTTCGCATTGTCAAACATTTTAGAAGTAAAAAAGTCAGTATCTGTAGTTTGAATTCTGTTTTCGGCAGCTAAGTTATATTGTAAATTAATATTTTCTAAAATTCCTTTTTTTGAACCAATTTTCGGTTCAAATGGGAATATTCTAGAGACACTAGCATTTAAATTTGGCAGAGACATGTTAATAACGTCTGTATTGGTGTTTTGAGAATGAGTTCCCGCAATGGAAAAGTTAATTTGAGGAATTGTTTCAAAAGTTTTTGAATAGGAAACTGAAGAACTAAGTGTATTTATTAAAGCGCTTGCATTATTGGTTTGATTTATAGACTCATTATAATATTGACTACTTCCTAGATTAACAGATGCAGAAAATCTAGAACTTGGATTTGCTTTAGCATCTTGATTATGGGTCCATCTAAAATTATAAATAGAACTTTCATTAAAATCATCGAAGCCACGTTGACTATTTATTAGTTTTTCAAAACGTAAACTTAAATTTCCTTTAAACTTATAACGCAATGCATATGAAGACTCTGCTCTTATTGCATAACTACCATTAGTATAATAATCTCCAACCAGGGTTAAATCTAAATAATCATTTATTGCAAAATAATATCCACCATTCTGAAAGAAAAAACCACGGTCTCTATTGTCTCCAAAACTGGGTATTATAAAACCCGATGTTTGTTCATTAGTTAATGGAAAAAATGCAAAAGGTAGACCGAGTGGAAGAGGAACATCGGCTATGTACATGTTAGTTAATCCAGTAACAATTTTTTTATTTGGAACAACTTTAGCTTTTCGTGTATAAAAATAGTATTCCGGATTGTCAATATCTACAGCAGTTGTAAACTTTATGTTTTTGAGAAAATAAACAGAATCATTAACTTTTTTTGCAACTTCAGCTTTATACCTCACTTCATCTTGTCCTGATCTTGAATTATAAATTAAGGCTTTTTTTGTATTCATATTAAACCTGATAGAATCTGGGATAATTTCATTTTGTGTTTGAGTAAATACAGGTTTTTGTGAATAAATTCCAGCACTATCGATGCCTTTAGCATAAATTTCATTTTTATTATAATCTAAAATAATATAGCCACCTTCAATACGCATATCTTCATAGGTTATGTAGGCATCGTTATACATATAAACCTTCTTTTCCAATTTATCCATATAGACATAATCTTCACCATAATAATCAATGATTCCTGTAAGTATTTCTTCTTTAGACTTGATTGAATCTGCCTTAACTGTATCTGTTATGACTTCATTAAATTCTGGAAGGATTGATTTTTTATTTATAGAAATAGTATCTGATAGTTCTATTATAGGGATTATAGTTTCATTTTTAAAAGGAATTTCTTGAGAATAGGAAAAAGTGTTGCATAAAAGCAGCAGTGGAAATGTTGCTAATAAAAAATGCCTAAAAGTTTGCAATGTTACGATACCTTTTTTTTGTAAATTTGGCTTAGTAATTGTATATCTAGTTTCTTAAAGATACAGCATCAAAAATAAGCATATTTTTTATGTGATTTTTTTTAAAAGGAATATTTTAACAATACTACTGTAATCAATACGTTAAGCTTAAATAATGATTAGTAAATGCTTATGAAAAACAAATTATTTTATTTTTATATACTATTCGCAGTCATTCTTACTTCATATTCGTTTAATATTATTACAACTAATGCAGAGAAGCCATTCATTGTAGTTTTAGACGCCGGTCACGGAGGACACGATCCTGGTAATTTGGGAAATGGTTATAAAGAGAAAGATATTGCCTTAAGCATTGTGCTTGAAGTTGGAAAAATTTTAGAAAAGCAAGATAATTTTAAAGTTATTTATACTCGTAAAACAGATGTTTTCATTAAACTACACGAAAGGGCACCCATTGCAAACAAAGCAGATGCAGATTTATTTGTTTCGATTCATTGTGACGCCTTTACAAATAATGCATATGGAGCAGGCACATTTGTTTTAGGTTTACATCGATCTCAAGCTAATTTTGAAGTTGCAAAACGAGAAAATGAAGTGATATTTTTAGAAGACGATTATCAAGAAAACTACGAAGGTTTTGACCCAAACTCTCCTGAATCATTAATAGGAATGACTTTAATGCAGGAAGAATATTTAGATCAAAGTATATTACTGGCATCTCTAATACAAAATAATTTCACTAATAATTTGAAGAGAAAAGACCGAAGTGTTAAACAAGCTGGTTTTATGGTTCTTTATAAAAGCTATATGCCTAGTATTTTAGTTGAGACAGGTTTCTTAACTAACAAACAAGAAGGAGCTTATCTTAATTCTTTAAAAGGTCAAAAAGAAATGGCTAATGAAATTGCTAAAGGAATAATTACTTACAAAAAGAGTTTATCACCTGTTACTGAAAATCCACAAAATTTATTTATTAGACAAGAAGAAATTAATGAAGACTCTATTTTTAATGGCTATACCTTTAAAGTACAACTTGCAGCATCGAGCACAAAATTAAGTTTAGAACCCTATAACTTTAAAGGATTGAAAGATGTTTCAAGAAAAAAAGAAGGCAAGTTGTATAAATATTATTATGGAGCAACGTCAGATTATAATAAAATACAATTAATGAAAAAATTTGCCAAAGAAAAAGGACATGGTTCTTGTTATATAGTAGTCTTCAAAGAAGAAAAAAAATTAAAACTTACCGATGTTTTAAATTCTGTAAACAAATAATCCTATTTCATCAATTTATTTATAAATTTGTTAATAATCAAAAACACCTAATCATTGAAAATACCAAGAGAAGTTAAAACAGGATTACTTGCCATTTTCGCTATATTATTATTAATTTATGGTTATAGTTTTCTTAAAGGATCTGATCTTTTTTCTAAAGAAAGAATATTTTTTGTTTCCTATAATAATGTTGCAGGACTTGCTGTTTCTGCTCCTGTAACCATAAATGGATATGCAATAGGGCAAGTTAAAAATATTGATTTTGAAAATGAAAAAGGTAGCTTATTAGTAACTTTTAACTTAAATAAGGATTTTGACTTTTCAAAAAATAGTATTGTTCGCATTTATAGCACTAGTGTAATAGGTGGTAATGCATTGGCTATCATACCAACTATAGATAAAAATAACATTGCTAAAAGTGGAGATACCCTAAAAGGTGAAATAGAAAAAGGAATGCTAGAGTCATTATCTAACGGTATAAAACCATTAGAAGATAAGATTTATAAAACGCTTTCTGGCCTTGACACCTTACTTTACAATTTTAACTCAGTTTTAAATAATGACACTAAAAATAATTTAAAAGATGCCATTGGAAGTTTAAATAAAACAATGAAATCTTTTGAAGGAGTTTCTTCAGAATTAAATTCATTATTAATTGAAAACAAATCAAAAATAGACAGTACCTTTTCTTACCTTAAAATTACTACAAACAACTTAGCAAGTTTTTCAGATTCGTTAGCACAAGTGGATATAAAAGCGATGGCGACAAATTTGGAATCTACATTAAAAAGTTTTGATGCAGTAATGAAAAAAATTGAACAGGGTGAAGGTAGCATTGGCAAACTTGTAAATGATGAAAAACTTTACGATAACTTAGATGCTGCTTCTAAAGAATTGGAAGAATTATTAAGAGACTTAAAAGAGAATCCAAAACGTTATCTTCATATATCTGTTTTTGGAAAGAAATCAAAAGAATATAAAGCTACAGAAATCGAAAAAAATTAATTAATGCAATACATACCCAATATTCTGTTTTTAATTCTTCTTCTTGTTGGTTCGGGCTTTTTTATAAAGAATAGTAAAAAAATAATTCGTAATATTAAATTGGGGTATAAGGGCAATGATTTAGATCATAAAAAAGAACGATGGACTAACGTATTTCGAATTGCATTAGGACAGTCTAAAATGGTTGTTAGGCCAATAGCTGGTATACTTCATGTTGTTGTATATGTTGGTTTTGTAATCATTAATATTGAAGTGTTAGAAATAATTATTGATGGCCTCTTTGGTACCCACCGTATTTTTTCTAGTATTGGTTCCCTTTACAATATTTTAATCGCTTCTTTTGAACTGTTAGCTTTTTTAGTTTTAGTTAGTGTTATTATTTTTTGGATTCGTAGAAATATAAAAAGGATAAAACGTTTTTTATCTCCAGAAATGAAAGGTTGGCCAAAGAATGATGCTAATATTATTTTGTATTTTGAAATGGTTTTAATGTCATTATTTTTAATAATGAATGCTACCGATAAACAACTTCAAATATTAGGAGCTGAACATTATATAAAAGCAGGAAGTTTTCCAATTAGTAGTTTCTTGTTACCTCTTTTCGAAAATCTTTCACAAAGCAGTTTAATAATTTTAGAACGTTCCGCTTGGTGGTTGCATATTACTGGAATATTCATCTTTTTAAACTATTTATACTTTTCAAAACACCTACATATTTTATTAGCATTTCCAAATGTTTATTACGGCAGTGTATCACCTAAAGGTAAATTTAAAAATTTAGCGTCTGTAACAAATGAGGTAAAGTTAATGATGGATCCAACTGTCGATCCTTTTGCTGCGCCAGCGGAGGGAATTAGTGATCCTGCAAAATTTGGAGCTAGTGATGTATTAGATTTAAGTAGAACACAATTATTAAATGCTTATACTTGTACAGAATGCGGTCGTTGCACGAGTAATTGTCCAGCAAATCAAACAGGTAAAAAATTATCTCCTCGAAAAATCATGATGGATACAAGAGATCGTCTTGAAGAAGTAGGAAAAAACATTGATACCAACGGAGTATTTATACCAGATAATAAACAATTACTAGGAGATTATATTACCAAAGAAGAACTTTGGGCTTGTACTACTTGCAATGCTTGTGTTGAATCTTGCCCTGTAAGCATTGACCCTTTATCTATTATAATGGATATGCGTCAATATCTAGTTATGGAGCAATCTGCAGCACCTAATGAACTTAATATCGCAATGAGCAATATTGAAAATAACGGTGCTCCTTGGCCCTATAATCAGATGGACCGATTGAATTGGAAAAATGAATAATATGAAAAAAGAACCTATAAAAATAAAGTTAGAAACTAAAGTAATAGATGGCGAATTTGTTAGTCCAAGTCACCCTGATGGTATTAAAAATTATCTGATAGACATTGATGGCACCATTTGTGACGATATTCCAAATGAAGAGCCAGAAAGAATGTTAACTGCAAAAGTTTATCCAGATGCTTTAGAAACATTAAACAAATGGCATAAAGAAGGACATATTATTTGTTTTTTCACATCACGAACCGAAGAGCATAGAGAATATACTGAAACTTGGCTAGAAAAAAATGGATTTAATTATCATTCTTTATTAATGGGAAAACCACGAGGAGGTAATTATCATTGGGTAGACAATCATTTGGTAAAAGCGACTCAATTTAAAGGTAAATTTACTGAATTGGTTGAAAAAGAAGTGACCATAAAAGTTTTTGATGATTAAAATAAAAGTCGTCATAATTATATTCTTATCAGGGTTTTATTCCATATCAAATGCCCAATCAATTATCGGAGAGTGGGAAACATTTGATGATTTAACTGGAGATAAATTATCTGTAGTAGAAATTTATAATATCAACGATATTTATTTTGGAAAGATTATCCATTTATTTGAAGACCCTTTAGATTCGGTCTGTGACCAATGTAAAGATGATAATTATAAAAAGCCAATTATTGGTTTAGTAATCATTAAAAACTTAATTAAAGATGATGATGAATATAATGAAGGTACAATATTAGATCCAAACAATGGAAAATCATACAAATGTTATTTGGAATTGATAGGTAATAATAAATTAAAATTAAGAGGGTATATTGGGTTTTCCATTTTGGGAAGAACTCAATATTGGCAAAGAAAAATATAAAAAATGAGTAATACACTAAAAGTACCAACCATGGCTGAGCTTTTAGCTCAAGGGAAGCAACCTGAAGTACTGTTTTGGGTCGGCTGTGCTGGAAGTTTTGACGATAGAGCAAAAAAAATAACAAAAGCATTTGTAAAAATATTAAATAAAGTAAATATTGAATTTGCGGTATTGGGAGCTGAAGAGAGTTGTTCAGGAGACCCCGCTAAACGCGCAGGTAATGAATTTTTATTTCAAATGCAGGCAATGATGAATATTCAAGTTTTGGATGGTTATGAAATTAAAAAAATTGTTACTACTTGTCCTCATTGTTTTAATACCTTAAAAAATGAGTACCCTAATTTAGGTGGGAATTATGAGGTAATGCACCATACTCAATTTTTAAAAGCCCTTCTTAATGAAGGTAGACTAAAGGTTGAAGGTGGAAAGTTTAAAGGAAAAAGAATTACGTATCACGATCCTTGTTATTTAGGTAGAGCAAATAATGAATATCAAGCACCTAGGGATTTGCTTAAAAAATTAGAAGTAGAACTTATTGAAATGCGAAGATGTAAATCTCAAGGTTTATGTTGTGGTGCTGGTGGTGCACAAATGTTTAAAGATGCTGAACCTGGTGAAAAAGAAATAAATATTGAAAGAACAGAAGAAGCTATTGAAACTTCACCTTCTATAATTGCAACTGGTTGTCCTTTTTGTAATACAATGGTAACCGATGGAGTTAAATTTAAAAAGAAAGAAGGCGAAGTAGAAGTATTGGATATCGCAGAAATGATTATTAATGCAGATGAAATATAATAATGATAAAAAAATTTAAAGATTTACCTGATGATTCTAGGTTATGGATTTATCAATCAAATAGAAAACTAAGCGATATTGAAATTGGAATTATAGAACCAAAAATAATCGACTTTTTAAAACAATGGACTGCGCATGGAAAAGAATTAGATGCAGGGTATGAAATTAAATACAATCGTTTTATTGTATTAGGATTAAATCAAGAAAATGCATCAGCTTCGGGTTGTAGTATTGATACTTCTGTTAATTTTATTCAATCTTTAGAAAAAGAATTTGGAATAGATTTAATGGATAAAATGAATGTTACTTATTATAACGGTGATTTTATTGCTCATAAATCATTAATCGATTTTAAAAAAATGGCCAAAGCAAAATCGGTGTCTAAAAATACGGTAGTATTTAATAATTTAGTAAACACAAAAATCGACTATATTGAAAATTGGGAAGTACCTGCAAAAGATAGTTGGCACAATAGATTTCTAGCATAGTTTTTGTTAACTTTCTTTTATGAAAAAACTATATTTAATCTTATTAATTCTATTCTTTTCATTTACTGGAATTTCTCAACAGATATACCCTCTTTTAGTTGAAAACGATCAATTAAATCAAAAAAAATGGGTAGATAGTATTTATAATTCGATGACTCTAAAAGAAAAAGTTGGACAATTATTTATGGTAGATGTTTTCTCTAGTGATCCTAAATCGAAAAATGATAAAATTGATTCATTAATTAAAAATCAACATATCGGAGGAATCATTTTTTCTAAAGGTGGCCCAAAACGCCAAGCAAAATTAAATAATCATTATCAAAACATCTCAAAAACACCTTTAATTATGGCAATGGATGCAGAATGGGGTCTAGCAATGCGTTTGGATTCTACTTTTGCTTATCCCTGGAATATGACACTGGGTGCTATTACTAATAATGAAATAATTTATAAAATAGGCAAACAAATAGGTGAGCATGCCAAAAGAATTGGTATGCATATTAATTTTTCACCTGTTGTAGATATTAATACCAATCCAAAAAACCCCATCATTGGAAATCGTTCTTTTGGAGAAGATCGTGATAATGTTACAGAAAAAGCATTATCGTATATGCGCGGAATTCAAAGTGTTGGAATATTGGCAAACGCTAAACATTTTCCTGGACATGGGGATACTGAAAAGGATTCGCATAAAACCTTACCAACGATTTCTTTTTCAAAAAAACGTATAGACAGTATAGAATTATATCCCTATAAGAGATTAATAGAGGCAGGTTTAAGCAGTGTTATGATTGCTCATTTAAACGTGCCTTCATTAGAACTTAGAGCTAATTTTCCTTCTTCTTTATCTAAAAACATTGTGACTAATTTATTACAAAAAGATTTGCAATTTAATGGTTTGGTTTTTACAGATGCATTAAATATGAAAGGAGCTTCTAATTTTAAAGAACCTGGAGAAATAGATTTAGCTGCTTTTTTAGCTGGAAACGATGTGTTATTAATTTCAGAAAGTATTCCAAAAGCACAGCAACTCATAATGAAAGCTTTTAATGATGGTCGAATAGTGGAAGCTCGTTTAGAACGTTCAGTTAAAAAAATATTATATGCAAAATATAAGGTTGGTTTAAACAATTATCAGCCTGTTGATATGAATAATTTAGTAGAAGATTTAAACACTCCATTGGATAATGTACTTTATGAAACGGCTATGAAAAATGCCTTGACGGTA
>Ga0209092_10003565_pt1 | contig 13457 bp, 11 predicted proteins | sample FraStrMetagenome_FD_187446 | JGI IMG/M metagenome (GOLD analysis project Ga0209092, IMG submission 187446) | Marine eukaryotic phytoplankton communities from Arctic Ocean - Fram Strait ARC3M Metagenome (SPAdes) (version 2) | ecosystem: Environmental > Aquatic > Marine > Oceanic | place: Fram...
TTGTTAGCTAATTACGCAAGGCGTAAATCCCACGCGTAAACATTTAACGGTCCTGATGATTTAAATTGGGAAAATCAAATCAGATCCCGGAAGGAACCCATAGAATTTTATTCGATGAATAGAATGATTTAGTTTAATGCTTAACTACTAAAATACTAACTAATAAAATTATATAAGCACACATCCTATACCGTAAGCTATGAAATAATAAGAGCAGGAAATAAAGGGAATCTTATTCTCATTATAAAGTTATAACTGACCTACAATTATTGGTTCAACATTAAGTTTTTTTTGCTGAAATTGATAAATACCGAAAATCTTTATAAACTTAATATTGAGGGCCCATTTCAATTTTGGTTGTCTCAAATCATAATAAATTGGTGTTTGCATATTCTAATGAGAGGATTAGCGACGAGCAACAGCAAAGGAATGAAAAACATCCATGACTCTTGGAGCAAGAGCTACCAACGAATCGTTAATTAGTCCAAGGAAGAAACTTTCAGCCTGTTCGTCTGTTAACTCTAGTCTGAACCGTTCCTCAACTTTGGCGATTACACCTGCTTCATCGGCTGAAGGATTATTGGAAAGGTCTTCTATACCCGCATCACTCATCAAATGAAGTAGATTTAATACTAATGCAGCGCTCTTATTTCTAAGTAAATTAAAAGCTTGACAAGCCAAAGAACAAAATAATTTGTACTCTTCACTTTCAACGCCGCCCATACCGTCAACCATCTAGAAATCACAAATAACACAAAGTTCGGTGTGAGAATAAAAGAAAAAACTTCAACTTCTTTCATATTCACATTACAATTCACTTACCTCCCTAGTAAGCCTAAATGGCGGGGGCAGAGGTTTTGGATCGCGACCAAAAATAAATCCAAAGTCAATGTGAAAAAAGTGACCACTTGGCTGGAGCATGATGTTATCTAAATGCCGATCACCAACACCAAGTAGGTAAGTTATTACACAATACCCCGCGCAACTACTTATGTATGTTTGCATGACATCTGGGTGTATTTTGTATTTTTTAGATTCCATCGGTGATACCTTCTGGAAAAATTGTAAGATTGAATTATTATGCTCAGTCAATATTTGTGATATTGGCATTGACCCATCAACAAATTCCACTAAACCTGTGTTTGGGGAAGTTGCAATTATAGAGTAAGGTTTCAAACATAAATCAAGGGTATAGCGTTTAAGAATTCCATCCATCAATCGAATCATCATGATTATCAGTTGATCCTGTCGCAAATCATCCCCAGTTTTTACAATAACCTTATGAGATTTAGGAAAATAGGAGCCACTAATATCTTCAGATGAGTTGCCTGAGCCTGTTCCAGCACTGCTTTGTCTTGAGAGAGATTTATTCTCAACACAGAATTCAATAACCGCTGGATAAAGGGCTGACTTGAACATAATTGCTGTTGAGGGAACAATACCAGTTACAAAAACGTCAGGAGCTGAGGGCAAAGGCACTGCGTTGTCTTGAAGAGCCCGATTATTAAGACCCCTTGATGCAAGAATCTTTCGAAGTTGATTTTGTTTTTCATCTTTCTTCCCCTTTTCATCACGTGCATTCAGTTGACAGTCCATTATACTGGATATGAAATCATCTTGATCCTTTAGAATACCCCATATGCTTCTTTGATGCTTTGAATTAGAAGTAAAATTTAAATCTGACTCTAGATCATTACTTTCACCTCGTAAGGAAGCTCCAAGTTTTGTCACGGAGTCAAAAAATGAAGGGGATGGTGCCTTTTGTGGAGTTTGAGGGATTTCTTTTGGAAAAAATGATTGGGGTTTTTTTTTTGGTGTGCACATATTTAGGAGTGACTTATCATGTTGTTGTGTTGATGACAATTTATCTTCAAGTGCTGAAAAAACTTGTCTATATATTTCTGCGTACTTCTCGTTTTGAAGTTCTACTTTGATGTACCTTATGGATGCAATAGAATTTAGATTAGAACTTGTGTGATATTGGAGAAACATCATAATGTTGATTGTAGAAATTCTTACCAATAAATATCATTTGCAAGCTGAAGATTCTCGGAAGCGCGATCAATAAGGAAGCTTGCTAACGAGGAGACGCAATTCCTTCCACTTGGTGGTGCCTTTGCACTATTTGAAGAAGAACTTTCACTCGAAGAGTTCTCGTATTTCAGCGCTTGAACTAATTGAAGTAAATAAAGCCGTAACTCTTCATCTGGAGCAGCTGCTAGTGTATCTATAGCGTATGAACGAACCTTTCAAAAAATTAATGAGTTAGCAAGCTATCAAGGAGCATAAAAATTCTCAAGGTTTAGGTGAAGACTTACCAAACTAGTTTGAAATGCTACATGTTTTCCAAGAAGTTTTAGAGCATCTGTCACTTCAATAGGACTTCGTTTTCTCCACTGTTCTAATAATTCAGCTGCTTGGACAACCTCACTTTCTACTGACCAATCCACTGCAAGAAGAAATTTTGTCAGTGCTCTTCTATTGTCAACGAGAGTAAATCGGAATCTCCAAAGTAAATCTAATCAAATAGTCATTGGATTTTAAAATAATGGTAGAGCTTGTTAGAATGCAAAGTTTTGCAAAAGATTCCGTGATAGACAGCATAAATGCCAACGTACCTTTCTCTTCCAATGTTGGATGATGCGACGGTGATGAGATGATTGAATCCAAACGAAATCGCTGTTCACGATTAGGTTTCAAACCAGGATCCACCAGACCTCTAATTAGATCATGAGCAAGCGTGCGATATTTATCTTCAACTGGATTATCATCTTCATTCTCATGATCAACAATCTGCACTAAAGCTAATCCAATATCCGTCTCATCTATTCCTTTATCTATTGTATATTTCGATATTGTTGAGTTGGGAGTTGAAATGGTGGCATCTGTTCCGAGTGTGGTGGACGATGGTACAGGATTTGCATCTTTTAATGAATCCTTTTGGAGATTTTGTATAGATATTCGTTTGCTGTGATAAAAATAAAGTTCATCCGCTGTAATGGACCCTGATGAACCATTCATAGGATGAGGATAACAAGATTCTTCATGTACAATTGGTATTGGCAAAGTTGGCAATTCAATGATGAGGAAGGGAGATAAGGCTAACATGGCTTCTGGACAGGAAAAAGTTGTGGATGAGTTTTTCATTTGAGGAAAATAGGTTGGTGTTGCAGATAAATAATCATCCTCTTCTAAATTCCTATCATTCCCTTTCAAAATATTGGTACATCTTTGCATGGTAAGGTTATCAAGCCATGGTACCGAAACGTGATTATTTGTAGATAATTGGCCAGCTATTGTAGACCTTGATGAAGCTGATGGTCTCCTTTTTAATCCATATGGAGACGTTTTTTTTGTGTTATTTCCGTTGAGTTTGTCCATAATAAGACATGCTCTCCACAGAGAATCAGCTAACTCAAGTTCAGGACTGTACCCTTCATCTGAATTAACCTCTTTGCTGGTGGTTGTAAAAGTAGTGGGGTTATTTGATGGAAGAAATGTATAATCTCGTCCTCCTGCATAAAATTCTCTTCTAGCAAGAAGATTGGGTGATACACCTATCGTTTTGTCTTCGAAGGATGAAATGCTGCTGTCTACACCCGCCGATATGACTGCTTCTTTATTTGGATGGAGCACAATTTTTTGTAAGCCTGTCCGTAAAAGTCCGTTAGTATCAAAAAGCTGGAAAGTTGTACCATAAAGATGATTGCCATTGGATCCAATAACATTGAAAGCTATACATGCATCCCTTGGTAAATCTCTCCATAAAGCTGGAAAACGTAAATATTCATTAAATTGATAGGAATTATGATCAGGACTGAGACTGTGTTTGTATAAAGCATATGAGGTTGTGTTTTCAGAGGGAATATAATCTTTACTAAATGTGGTAGAAACAGGTTGGGATTTTGTGATGGCAGGTGCTGAATGAAATGGAATGCCCATACCACATACAGTTGCAGTTACACGCAATTCATCATCAAAACATCTATTTCTCGTCAAACCATCGGAGTAAAGATTGTTGAAGGCCGATGTCTGAGTATTTATTCTTGGGTGATATAAGAAGTTGCGGGGAATGGGACGCATCACAGAATGGATCGAGCAACGTACTTGAGATTCTGTCCCTGTGCAGGCATGTGGGACACATACTTTTCGTATACTTGCTCCACTTGGTGTCCCTCCTGATTTTCCAGCTATAGGATTCATTTTTATAATGAGTATCTATAGATAAAATCTGTTGTTTCAACAAGGATTTTGGAGATTGAAACTTCAATCAATAGGAGATGCTTATTGAGTTTCAACTTCTGAAGGAACATTCAGGAATCAAGATTGAATGAATTTTGAAATGGAACTATCAGAAAAGAATCATGATATATTTTTATTCTTTATTTTTTATTATATTATTTATTTTTGACGTCATAAAGTCAAATGAACTTCATCTCGTATTATTTATACAATGCCTCTATATGAAACTTACGCGCACAGACTCATTCTGAATTTATTCGTTTGGCTCTCCTGACTTGACTAATAAGTATCCATACCCTCTCTCTGGAGCCTGGATGAATTGACAGCTTTCGAAATAGCCATGTCATCCTCCTACATATACAACACAACCAATCTCATGGTTCGCTTGACCCGATCAAGATCCATACTGTCCACCAATATCTGTCCTCAGATTTCTTCTCAAAATCATCAAGTTCAGAACCTATCCGCATCTACATCTTCCAATACTCAAAGCGACAAGAATAAAGAACTTCGTTTCGACTATACTGGATTAGAGATGAGTGATCGTGTACGCAAATTACTCGATTTGACAAATGGAAGCAAACGTGAAGTGGTGAAAGCACAAAAAAAACAGGGAATGCAATTATTTCAATTGAGAGAAGGCGATACTGGCTCAAGTGCCGTTCAAGGTAAGGAATCTGCAATGTCATTATGCACTATTGAGCTATCTTATAGATAAAGATATATTTGAGAGTTGGAGGCGTCAACGAAACTCACATCATTTCTATCTTATCACACATAGTTATTGCTATAACCACACGTATCCAACAAATGCAAAGTCATCTGTCAACTCATCGAAAAGATCAAAGTGGAAAACGTACATTGCAGCGTCTATATGTACGAAGGCGAAAACTCTTGGATTACATGGAACGAAAAGAATTTGATTCATATCGTCATGTTGTGAAAACATTAGGTCTTGTCAGGTGATCATATTAGTCACTTATCATTTAATACAGTCCATGATTTCAATTTATATGAATCGTCAAAACAGATTTTTGTCTCGATTAAGCATTTATAAAATGACTTCTTTCAATTGCTTTACAGTCTTGATTATTATAGTGATTAACGTTAAAGCATAATGACAAAATGCGAAACTTATAAATATACAAATCATCTCTCTCCCACAATTCTATTTGTTCGAGGACTTTTGTCAATACTCAAACCAATATTCGAACTACCACCTCCTCCATTCAAACTTAAAAGAGCCTGTTTCAAACGCTCTTTTTGATGATACATACTATCCAACTCCGCCGTAAGGGTGGCAATTTGAGCGCGACAATGCTTCACTTCCTTCACTAACACCTTCTTGGTCATTTTCCACTCTGTCTCCTGAGTCGCTAATTGTTGACGTTCAAATTGTAACATATCCTCAATGACCTTCGTTTTTTTCATAGATTGTTTCTGAAGTGTCTGAATCTCCTCCACTGCCTTTGATTTTTCACTCGTGCATGCCTTATAAAGTCGTTCCAATTCACGAACACGTCCATCTAAAAAGGATATCACTTCCTGGTCAGAAGAGGTTTGTTGTGTAATGGCAAGACTTTCGGATGATTTTTGAGCGAGGGCTAATTCAGCATCCCGAACTTTTGAGATGAGAAATTCTTTCACGGCTTCGGTTCCTTCCAACCGAGCAGATAAATCTTCCTTTTCGGCAGAGAGTCGGGATATTTTTTCTGTCATGGAAATGATGACGGATAATTCACTAGGAGAGAGTTTGGAGGTCATAGAATTGGCCATATTGGAGGTTAAGCCAGTGGATGCTGACGAAGTAGTGGGATTATTCTGAGAGGGTGTCGATGAAGTTATAGAATTACTGGTATCCATGGTAGGACTAGTGTTAACATTGTTATTAGTAGGAGCTGTTCCATTGGGTTTGGGTTGAAGCATGTTAGAAAACATGGTAGAGAGAGGATTATTGGAAATCATAGCGGCCCGAGCTTGATTTTGAGTTTTACTAGAATTAGAACTCCCAAAGGAAGCTGTGGAATTCGTTTTGGGTGGAAGTGCGACAATCGTGGGAGCTATAGATGTCGAAGAGGGTGGTTTCACTTCTTCCTTCTCTTCTTCTTCATCGTCACTGCTAGTTTCGTCTTCCTCGCTACTACTACTACTACTACTCTCACTGTCACTGTCACTGTCACTGTCACTTTCCTCCTCTAGAAGTACTACAGAGTCTTCTGGGGTATCTACAGAGGAAACATTACCAAACATGGTATTAACCTTGGTATAGAAAGCTTTATTAACCTGGGCGGATTGAATTACTTCCACAGCATCCAAAAAGGCAAATATTTCTAATAAAACCAAATCGTTCAAAGCTGTAAAACTAGCCTTGGGATATTTTTTCTTCTTTTTAGGTTCTTTCTTCTTTTCCTTTGTCCTTTCTTTTTTGATGGTGGATTTAGGACTCTTCTTTGGGGAGGTTGGTTTTGGTTCTTCTGACGTAAGATTATTGGGAACAGGATCTTCCTTTTTCGTGTCATCTAAAGGATTAAGATTGTTTGGTGGAACATCTTGTTCTTTTGGGTCCGGTGTGGACGTGGGCACATCTGAAATTGTTAAATTTGAAACTTCTTTCCGTGAAGCAATCTCACTCAAAGAAGTCCCTTTATTATCATTACTATTATTATTGAGTACAACTGCAGAAGTGGAAACATTATTGGAGGTCAAATTTGTATTCTCATTCATATTGTCATTCATATTGTCATTCATATTCGCATTGGCATTCAAACTATTCGATCTTTGAAAGGTCCGTATGGATTCCTCTGCTCTTGTCAATTTTTCTTTCAAAACATCATATTCCTGAATCTTAACTTCATGTTGTTCTTTCCAACTATGCAATTCCTGTAGAGTTTGACTAAGCACAAACAATTCACTCACGAATAAATCTCCCACATTTTGTCGTTCTAGTATCGAATTTTGTTGATAAGCTCTTCGTTCTTGTAATTCTAATTGACAATTATGGAGTTGTGATTGAAGTTGTTGGATTTGAGTCTGGTGATTATATTGTGATTTCAGTGTATTTTGAGTTTCGATATCGGAGAGCATGGATTGCAGGATGGTAGAAACTTCATCTCGGACTTGTAAATCGTGGGAGGCGGTGAGGAGACTGGCGTGTGCGGATGTAAACATTCGAGTGTTCAGGGAAACATCTGGTGCTGGTATTGGAGATTGCCATTCTGGCATGTTGAAATGAAGCAATGGATTGGACTTGAATTTCAACGGATATTTACGAAGCAAGAATCAAAATTATATCTTGGTGGGGATAGGAATATGGATGGAAGATGGAAAAAGAAGATTCAGATGATTTTTCGTAATTATTTTATATTTTTTTAAATATAAAAATTATTATATTCACAGAATAGTTAGTTAGGTAGTACCAATTTCAATTTCAATTTCAATTAGGTAAGAAGATATGGGAAAGAGACTCGTGTCATTTTCAGAGATGAAAAAAAACACTCTCCCAAAAATGGTCTTAATCCTGCAACTTTTTGTACATCTTCGTATAATCCTTCGTAGACTACAAAGGGTCATTTGAATCAAAATTAGTAACTTATTGCTCTCTCTCTCTAGAGAATCCGATTCATAGACGAAGCTTTGGTCAATCCGAATCAAATTTCACCCATTCTTCCTTTCTGGGTTGTTGTTTGTATCCTTCTTCTTTTCAAATCAAAGCAAGAATCTGTCATTTCAGTTTGGAAATTCTTATATTGCATTCACTGGAACGTATTTGAATTAATTGACAACATCATTATGTCAGCCTCAAGCTCTCTCAAAACACTGCAACTAGCAGCTATACATCGAATGCTCGGGTTGAATTCGAACAATAACACCCCTAACAACTCCTCCGCACTGCCCCAATGGAAAGTCCTCATCTATGACGCGCCCTGTCGTTCTATAATCTCACCACTCCTCTCCGTATCTCAATTACGTGCTTGCGGAGTAACACTTCATCTACTGCTTTCTTCCGACAGAGAACCCATCCCGGACGTTCCCGCCGTCTATTTCTGTGAACCTACACGCGCCAATCTTCAAATCATTGCTCAAGATTGTGCAAATGGATTATACTCAGCAGCTCATATGAATTTTGTCACGAAATTGCCCAGGTATTTGATGGAGGAATTTGCCAAATTGGTAGTCTCGACGAATTCCTTGGATAAGGTCGCCAGTGTACATGATCAATATTTGGATTATGTGAGTTTGGAAAAGGGAATGTTTAGTCTCTATAAGAAGCAAAATTATGTGAAATTGAATGAGAGTAATGCTAATGAAGAATCCATCATGGCGGTGATGGATGAGATTGCTTATGGTTTGTTTAGTGCTGTAGCAACCGTGGGTATGCTTCCCATTATTCGTTGTCCCAAGGTAAATCTCATCTCTAGTTGATATGTTGATATCTTATGTTTGATGATTTTTCGTGTTCTCATCATTTGGATTATTATTATGAATACGATAATTATTGATTATTTACTTTCCGTAGGGAGGAGCACCAGAAATGGTGGCACGGAAACTCAATTCCATGATATCCGCTCATCCAACTCTTTCTCGTGGAAAAGGAGTTTCAGGAACATCTACATATACACACCATCATCGGCCTCTCATAGTCATTTTGGATCGATCTTCGGATCTTGCCACACCCATTCAACATTCCTCCACCTATCAAGCACTTATTGATGATTTATTAACCCATAACGCCAATCGTGTTGAATTTACAGTCCAACCAGAAGATAAAGACTCCAATACTGATAACCGTAGACGAAGCCGAAGACCTCCTCCACCCGTTTTGAAAAAGTATGATTTGGATGCCGATGAGGATCCCTTTTATTCCACCTATAAATTCAGTCCCTTTCCAGAAGCGATTGAATCCAATGGATTGGAATTGCAGGAAGTGAGTGAACGTGAAGCTCAGGTTAAGTCCAAAACATCATCCGAAACTGCACCCGCTCCTACAGCGGACCCATCCCTTCCTTCCGATTTGGCAAGTGCTGTAGATTCTCTCCCAGTATTATTGGAACGAAAAAAACAATTAGAGGTCCATACATCTATTCTTCAGGCTGTTATGAATCAAGTTGCTGAGAGAGATGTTCCCATCTTTTATGAATTGGAACACAATTTAGCAAGTGGGTCGTACAAATCAGATTTGAGCAAGGCTAAAATAGAAGTCACAACCCTCATCAAAGATCCTAATAAGGGCAGTGTCAATGATAAAATACGTCTCATTATGATTTATTGTTTAAATACCTCTGCACCCTCCTCCGATATTGATGAGATGCTACTAACATTAAAACAAGCCATGCTCAGCATCGCCGGAAGTGACGGTTTATCCAATGATACCAAACAAAAACTAGAAAGCGGATTTAAAGCATTAGCCTACCTAAAACGTCTTCGATCTATGCAAATGATGCCCATGGACAATAATATGGAAGTCTCCATGTCCTCTTCTACTTCCACGAATACATCCGATGTTTTCTCCTCCTTCATGGCCCGCGCACAAAATCAAGCTACAGGTTTACTGGCGAAAGCGACTGAGAAAGTCTCCGATATGTTTGGCAAAACTCATAAATTTTACGCTACTCGCGTTGTTGAAAACTTATGTGAGATGAAACCCAACACAGAAGATGATTCCTTTCTGTATTTAGATCCTAAAATTGCTAAGGGCGAAGTCAATGTAAGTCAATTAAATCGAGGAATGAGAGGACAAGTGAAGGAAGTTATGGTGTTCATGGTCGGAGGTGGATGTTATGCAGAATATCAAAATTTGCAAATGGTGAGTTCCTCCGCGAGTGGTGGTGGAACGACAAGTGGTCTTTTAGGAGGAAGAAGCGTTTCATATGGATGCACGGAATTGGTAAACCCGGAGCAGTTCATGGCACATTTGGCAGAATTAGGGTAATCTTTTGTAAATATATTTGCAACAAAGAATGTCATTCTTCGTTGTTACTCATGAAGGATGCAAAATTATATAAATTATACAAACATCGACCAACAATATAATCTTATATGAGTAGGCAATTTTATTGAGAATTGAAACTAGAGGTATTGATAATTTATGAAGATTACAGTTTTCAACATGATGACAAAAGCGTGAAGCAAAAACATTGTTATCTTGATTTAATTTGCACTGCAAAATTAATGCGCATACATTCACTATTTTATTAGATATGTTTGTCGTTGTAGTATCTGCTTCTATGTAAGGGAGCACCAATTTTTAAATCGAAAGGTATTCCTTTATATAAAGCAAGAATTGTTCTTTCTTCCAGTCGTGTATGAAAGAATTGTTTTGCTCGATCGTCGAGCTTGACTCTGAGTTTGTTGTTGGGATGAGAGTCATTCGGACGTCCTCTTCTTCGTTTAAATAAACGCAGCCCACCCTCTTACGTTGTGTTTCGTTTGTACCAATCAAGTCTTTTAATCACTTGATCTCTTCGCCTCGAAGAAGCGTTTAATGGGCTTTATGAGCTGATATAGGGTAAAAGATAATATAAATGTGGATTACTTAAAAAGAGTGAGCAAAGTTATTTCACTAAAATGATAGATGCAGTAATTATGATTAAGTAGTACTACTTATTAGTGATATATGTACGTACGTACAATACCCCATTATCCCATATGACTGTACCATGATGTGGTATGTCTATGTGATTATTGTCTTGAGAAGGCCGGAGGTACTAATGCGTCACGAAAGGTTGTAAAATGTTTGACGTCTTTGTTTTCTTTACTGAGCAGGTCCGCCGGATTTTTGACTCCTTGAATATGTGTGATGATGTCAAACAGGTGAGCCAGTTCACGAATTGTATTTTCTTTGATTTGAATGTACCTTAATCCTTTTGTTGTGGTTTTCTTGGACCAGTATATACAAGCCATGTTGTCGTTATATACTTTGGTTCGTATATCGAAGAATACATCTTCTAATTCAAGGTCGTTTATGATATTCCGAAGCATTTGTATATCGCGGACGCACATATCCGTTGCGTATATTTCTGCTTCACCACTGCTCCTCACAGTTATCTTTTGACGTTTCGACATCCAGTGGATTGGTCCGTGGAGACAGATTATATGCCCTCAAAGGGATCTGGTAGTGAATAGGGGAAATTCTTGGAGTTTGGTGTTGGGCCTAGGCACTGACTGATCCTGTGGGCCCCAGTTTGCATCAGTGATGCCTGTGATTTTGGTAGACGGAAGAGGAAAATTTAGGTAAGCGAGTAAGCGAAGGTTTTCAAAACTGTCAAAGCACACCACTCCATGATTTTTAGTGCCTTTCAAATATTTTATTGTGTATTTCGCAGATTCCACATGGTGTTTGGATGGGTTTCTCTGGTGCATTGCCAATATGTTGGTGATTGTCGCGAGGTCAGGGCGATTCCTCTGACTCACCCATAATAGGGACCCTACATAAAGACGGAGTTCGGCTTCAAGTTTCGCCTGTTGTCTCGGGGTATTTGTGTTGTGGTAAGGTAGAGAGTCTACCGGACAGCCTGAGCGGCACGGCGTGGTATTGGTTGATACCGAGTCGTGGTGAAGTCCTGCTGAGTGTATTAAATTGTCAGCGAAGGCCTCTTGGGAGAGATGGGCCTGTACCCTGCCTTGAGTGACTCTCCACTGGAACCAGATGCCAAGGAAGTGTGTCACCCGACCTAGAAAATCAACAATAATCAGTTTTGCCAATTTTTCTACTTTGGGATTGGTGGAGAAGTATATAAAATCGTCGACATACAGTCCCACGTACCATTTACTCGTGTTTCTGAAATGATGTTACCATGGAATAAACAGGGCCCGTTTGCACATTGAGGAAGTCCTAGTAATTTAAAGATTGTGCATGATTTATCAAACCAATGACGAGGACTTCTCTTCAGTCCGTATAACGTCCCTTGCAATTTCCTATAGGTGCCTTGCGGGGTGAGGGGGCAGCCTGGTGGCAGTTTAGGAATATACTCTTCTCCTTTAGGCAGTTTGGCTTGGCAAAATGCTTGTTTGGAGTCCCCTGATTTGAGGGTTTTGCAGAAGTGTATGGCCATAGCCGTGAGAAGTCTGACCTCCATCATTGACATAACAGGAGCAAAACAATCTGATTTGGACCACAAATGTGGATCCAGATTTCCAAGTACAACAATGCGGTACTTTGCTCGCTTTGAGGATCCTCTCTCGTCGTATTTGACGGTGGAGATTGCCATAGTTGGGAGGAGTGACTTTGTGTTAGAGGGTAGTTGTTTATATTGTGATTCAGTTATCGTCGTCCATACAGGTAAGTTCTGGAGTCCATTATACTCCTCGGCGTAAGCCGACTCACATATTGTTTGGTCAGGGTTGGAGCGTCCAGGGACTCCAGGACCGCTGCTGGCACATGTTTTGCTACTATGTTAGATAGGGAGTAGAATGATTTGGATTGTATTACTTTTCTGAATGCAGGATGGCCGTGGTGGGGGTGTTGGAATTGTATGAGATCGTATACGTTTGCCTCAAACTCTGGTAAGCAAGTCTATGGCTTTATTAGATACCTTGTGACCTGGCCAAAACTGCCAGACCTTGTCGTTGTGGACCATGTAGCCATGCTTTGGTTTGATCATCGAATTTAGGAACATCATCGCCTTACTGTTATGCTTGATCCATTCAGGAAATGTTTTTAGAGGTGGATCATTCATTGGTATAGTTATGGAAGGATCTGTAGCATGAAACTCTGATTCTTTGTGTTGATGTATCGAGCCGTTTTCGTATTGGACGATGTAGACATTGTCGTTGAGAGGCACCGCCATGACTTCAGCTGAGTTGATGGATCCGTCTAGTTGAAGACACACTGTAGATTGTGGGTTTATAAGTGTCACTGTTTTGTGAATATTTGTTGAAGTACAATCCCCCTTCGTATTCGAGGCCGAACTCTGGACCAGGGGAGAGTGTTTCATCTACTTTGTATATGGTGGGCGTAATTAGTTGCTTCGTCATGGGGTGATAAAATCGGCTGTGGGCCCCCCTAATCAAGGGCGGGCACAAGCCCCCTACAGTGTACTGTCATTTTGTCTATTAGGCAAAAAATAAAAATTTACCCGAAAAATAGAATTAAATTATATCCATCATGAAGATGAACATTGGTTCAGAAATGATCATTCAATTTTATTCAGCTCTGAATATAGCTTTTTTTTAATAGGGAATCTAGGGTCTCTAAATATCACTCCCTCTTAGACATA
>Ga0209092_10003566_pt1 | contig 13456 bp, 10 predicted proteins | sample FraStrMetagenome_FD_187446 | JGI IMG/M metagenome (GOLD analysis project Ga0209092, IMG submission 187446) | Marine eukaryotic phytoplankton communities from Arctic Ocean - Fram Strait ARC3M Metagenome (SPAdes) (version 2) | ecosystem: Environmental > Aquatic > Marine > Oceanic | place: Fram...
TGAAAACAAGATTGGCTAGTGTTTATTGTATTCAAAATTTTTAGTTGTTTTCTATTTAAAAAAAACAATGATACCATTAATATAGAGATATATAATCCTAATATAAGTTTCGATTTTATAATGAAAAAGATTAGTGTTATAATTGCAATAGGAATTATACTCCAATTATCCTTTTTTGTAGCAGATTTTAATTTATCAACTGTCAATATTGATTTTTTATTATATAAGTCTACTATTTCAGGGGGAATCGAATACTTGTCATCTTCAAACCCTTTGCTCCATATTTCTTCTATTGATTTATCCATTTATTTGTTTTTTTATTCTGTTTTTTATTCTTGTTATTTTTACTCCGATAGAATTACTATTCGTTCCCATTATTTGAGCAATTTCTTTATAGGTCTTCTTCTCTAAATATAGTAGAATAATTCCTCGGTCAATTTCTGTTAACTCTTTTATTACATCATATAGTTTTACGATATCGGTAGCGTAATCTTTTGAATCTTCAGTTGCATCTGATTGATTTGAAAATTGATTATTTGATTCTTTAAAATGATTATTATCATTATGTTTTTTTTCTTTTCTTAATAAAGAGAGGCATACATTTAGAGATATTCTATAAATCCAAGTAGACCACTCGGATTTATTCTTGAAATTGTCTCTGCTTTTCCATATTTGTAGACATACTTCTTGATAATAATCTTCGTAATCTTCTTGAGAATTAGAATAAGCTCTACAAATTTTAATGATTATTGCGCTATACGGTAAGATATAAATTTTATAAAAGTCTTTACTCACGTTTGTGTTTTCTATGTTAGTGTCAGTAATGTATTTTTATTACACTTAATTTTTTATTTTAATTTGCTGCAAAGTTTTGCATGGAAAAAAACCTTCTTCTTATAATTTTCTATTTCCGGATAACAGTAACTTTTATGCACTTTATTGTATTGGTGAGGTGTTTATCCTTTTAACTATCGTTGCAGAGTATGGAAACTATAATTTTTGCTCACAGCTTTTTTTTTATAAATCTATAAATTTTTAAGAAGCCTGTCAATCCCCAGAAATAACGAAATTTTTTCCTTACTGTTTTTGGGGATGGTTTTGCCGCTCCGAAAACAAGTTTTGTTATCGCAAAAAAATCCCAAACTAAAAGCTCAGGATTTCAATATGTATAAATTTAAATAGGTAGACTACATTTCTAGTGCTTTTGTTGGGTTGTTATCCATTAACAATTCCACAGGGTTTTCTAATGCTTCTTTTACAGCCACTAAGAAACCAACAGACTCTCGTCCATCAATAACTCTGTGATCATAACGGTTTTGTATAAGATTTGTTGCGCCTGCCTGACGGTAGGCAGGTGTTTTCGGTACCTAATTTAGTAAATACAAAATCAACTAGAAAATCCGCAAGAATTTTCGGAAGTAAGCGTGTTCTAGCAATTAATTTTATATGTTGGCAACTGGCTTTATTTATCATCGTAATGAAATCTACATTGAATTACAGTACATTTTTGGTCAACATCTTTCTTTCCAGATACTTTATAAACCAATCTGTGTTCTCCAGTTATTCTTCTTGACCAATAGCCTTTTAATCCGTGTTTTAGCGGTTCGGGTATACCTATTCCTCTAAAAGGGTTTTGTTTAATTGATTTTATAAGTTCTTTTATTTTAATTGCGGTATCATTGTCGGTTTCTATACAATAACAGAAATCTTCCCATCCGTGAGTAGTAAAATTAATATTCATTAAAGAGCTAATTCAATTTCATCCCCATTATATTGAACTAATTCTCCGTTATCGATTTGTTCAATTGATTCAATTAGTCTATTTCTATTAGCTTTTGTAGATAATAGGTGCTCTGTTTCTTTCAACGAATTATATTCTTTTATTGACATTATGACAACTGCATCGTCACCTTTACTTCTTGGTACGACTATCACTTCCATAGACTTTGAAACATAATCAAAATGCTTTTTCATACTTTTTCGTAAAGTGGAAATTGTTATTGCTCTCATAATATTAAATTTAAATTGTACTTTATTTTGTACAATAAAATGTACAATATTTATGCAAATTATCCAAATATGAGGTTTTGTCAGCTTGTTGCCAACTTCTTATATATAACATAAACCTCCTATTTATTGGTTTCTATTTCCGGATAACAGTAACTTTTATGCACTTTATTGTATTGGTGAGGCGTTTATCCTTTTTTAACTACCGTTGCAGAGTATGGAAACTATAATTTTTGCTCACAGCTTCTTTTTTATAAATCTATAAATTTTTTAAGAAGCCTGTCAATCCCCAGAAATAATGAAATTTTTTTCTTACTGTTTTTGGGGATGGTTTTGCCGCTCCGAAAACAAGTTTGGTAATCGCAAAAAAAATCCCAAGCTAAAAGCTCAGGATTTCAGTATGTATAAGTTTAAATAGGTAGACTACATTTCTAGTGCTTTTGTTGGATTGTTATCCATTAACAATTCCACAGGGTTTTCTAATGCTTCTTTTACAGCCACTAAGAAACCAACAGACTCTCGACCATCAATAATTCTGTGATCGTAAGACAAGGCAACATACATAATTGGTTGAATTACAATTTCACCATTTACGGCCATGGGTCTGTTTACAATGTTATGCATCCCTAAAATTCCACTTTGTGGAGGGTTTAAAATTGGCGTAGACAACATAGAACCAAAAACCCCACCATTTGTAATGGTAAAGGTTCCACCCGTCATTTCATCAATGGTTATTTGTCCGTCTCTAGCTCTAATCGCCAAACGTTTTACTTCAGATTCAACCCCTTTAAAAGATAGGTTTTCGGCATTTCTAATTACAGGAACCATTAATCCTTTAGGTCCAGAAACGGCAATAGAAATATCTTGAAAATCATTTTTTATTTGAAAATCGCCATCGATCATAGAATTCACATCAGGGTACATTTTTAAAGCACGTACAACAGCCAATGTAAAGAAAGACATGAATCCTAAACCAACACCGTGTTTTGCTTTAAAAGCTTCTTTAAACTGCGAACGTAAATCAAAGATTGGTTGCATGTTTACTTCATTAAAAGTAGTCAACATAGCAGTTTCACTTTTTACAGCAACCAAACGTTCGGCAACTTTTCTGCGCAACATAGACATTTTTTTACGTTCGGTGCCTCTAGTGCCATTTGCAGGAATTGTTCCCATAGAAGGTACTGCTTTTACTGCATCATCTTTGGTGATTCTTCCGTCTTTTCCGGTTCCTTTAATTGTTGCAGCATCCATCCCTTTTTCTGCTAAAATTTTCTTAGCTGCAGGAGAAGCAGTTCCAGTTGCATAGGTTTCTGTTTTTGGTGCTTCTTTTACTTCAATTTTCTTTTCTTCTTTTTTTACTTCGATTTTTGGAGCAGCACCTTCTTGCTTCGCAGCACTTGTGTCTATCAAACAAACAACAGCTCCAACTTCTACAGCATCTCCCTCTTCTGCTTTTAAAGTAATAATTCCACTCTCTTCAGCCGGTAATTCTAAAGTAGCTTTGTCAGAATCTACTTCTGCAATAGGCTGGTCTTTTTCAACATAATCACCATCTTCAACTAACCAAGTTGCTATCTCTACTTCTGTAATCGATTCTCCCGGAGAAGGAACTTTCATTTCTAAAATCATCAGTTCTTATTTTACTTTTGCTGAACGTATTTCAGCTTTTAATTATTTATTATTTGGGCGTTTTAACAGGCTTTCCACTATATCTTTTCTTTTAGAAACTTTCGGCGATGCCTCAAGTTACAAAAGAAAAGGATGTCGTTTCAATCCTTAACGCAACTTATTTATTGTCAAAAACACTATCAATAACAGCTTTATGTCGTTTTTTAAATCTTGTACTCGAACCCGCTGCAGGTACTGCATAATATTTACGAGAACGCACATTTAGTTTTACCAATTCTAAACGTTCAAGCATAAAACTCCAAGCACCCATATTTTTGGGTTCTTCTTGAGCCCAAATGTATTCTTCAATATTTGGATATCGATCTATTACTTGTTGTAATTTTTCGAGATGTAACGGGAATAATTGTTCAATTCTAACCAAAGCAACATCTTCTCTTTGCAATGCTTCTCTTTCCGCTAACAAATCATAATAGAATTTACCCATACAGAAAACCAATTTTTTAATTCCAATCGGATGTAAAGTATCATCGATTACCTCTTGAAATTCTCCTGTTGCCAAATCTTGAATAGAACTTACTGCTTTTGGATGACGCAATAAACTTTTTGGTGTAAATACAATTAAAGGTTTTCTATAATCGCGTTTCATTTGTCTTCGCAACAAATGATAAAAGTTTGCTGGGGTTGTACAGTTTGCGACGGTCATATTATCTTCTGCACATAATTGTAAATAACGTTCTATTCTTGCAGATGAGTGCTCAGAACCCTGTCCTTCATATCCGTGAGGAAGTAGGACAACAATTCCGTTTTGAGCTTTCCATTTATCTTCTGCAGCAGAAATATATTGGTCAAAAATAATTTGAGCTCCGTTAGAGAAATCTCCAAATTGCGCTTCCCAAATAGTTAATGTATTCGGGTTTCCCATGGCATAGCCATAATCAAAACCCAACACACCATATTCAGACAATAACGAATTATAAATCGTCATTTTCCCTTTATTATTTTTATTTGTATTCAATAAGTTAATTCTTTCCTCTGTAACTTCATCACGTAAAATAGCGTGTCTGTGAGAAAATGTTCCTCTTTCTACATCTTGTCCAGAAATACGAACATTAAATCCTTCTTCTAGTAAAGATCCGTAAGCGAGATTTTCTGCCATTCCCCAATCTAATGTATTGGTTTCAAAAGCCATTTTTGCTCTTCCTTGTAAAATACGTTCTATTTTTCTAACAAAATTTGCTCCTTCAGGAACTGTAGAAACTACTTTGGCAATATTTTTTAAATTACTTTCAGGATAACTCGTATTGGTAGTTTCAAGCATTGCATTAAGATCAGCACGTTCAAAACCTTTCCAAGTAGATTTCATAAATTCTTTTACTTTAGAATTTTTGTCTTCTTTAGAGTTTTTGAACTCAATATCTAGCATCTCTTTAAATTCTTTTGTAATAGAATTTAAATACCCATTATCAATGACACCTTCTGTAATTAATTTTGCAGCATAAATATCTTTTGGGTTTTGGTGTTTAGAAATTGCTTTGTATAATTTTGGTTGTGTAAAACGAGGCTCATCACCTTCATTATGGCCGTATTTTCTATACCCTAACAAATCAATAAAAATGTCTGTCTTAAAACGCATTCTAAATTCTAATGCCATTTCCATTGCGTGGCAAACAGCTTCTGTATCGTCTGCATTAACGTGTAAAACAGGCGATAAGGTAACCTTTCCAACGTCTGTACAATAGGTACTCGAACGAGCATCTAAATAATTGGTTGTAAAACCAATCTGATTATTTACAACAATATGAATTGTTCCTCCAGTTTTGTACCCATTTAATTTTGCCATTTGTACAATTTCATAGGCAATTCCTTGACCCGCAATGGCAGCATCACCATGAATAATTATGGGTAAAATTTTGCTGGAATTTCCATTGTATTTTCTGTCAATTTTAGCTCTTGTAATTCCTTCTGCTACAGAGGCAACAGTTTCTAGGTGAGATGGATTTGGAACTAAATTCATTTTAATTTCGTTCCCGTCTCTAAAGGTTTTACTTAATGTCAGCCCTAAATGATATTTTACATCTCCATCTATGTTTTCATCTTCAAAATCTTTCCCCTCAAACTCACTAAAAAGATCTCTAACTGGTTTTTTAAAGATATTAACCAAGGTATTTAAACGCCCTCTGTGTGCCATTCCTAGCACACATTCTTTAACACCAAATTTTTCCGCTGCATTTCGAAGCACTACACTAATTCCTGGTATTAAAGTTTCACCACCTTCTAAAGAAAATCGTTTTTGACCCACATATTTTGTTTGTAAAAAACTTTCGAAAGTTACAGCTTGATTTAATTTTCCTAAAATATATTTTTTAGATTCTGAGCTGTAATTTGGGTGATTGCTATTTTTATTAATCCGTTCTTGCCACCATTTTAATTTCTCTGGATTTCGCATGTACATATATTCTACACCTATAGAATCACAATAAATACGTTGTAAGTGAGTAATTATTTTTGAAAGTTTTGTTTTACCCAATCCTAAGATTTCCCCAGCAGAAAATTCTTTGTCTAAATCATTTTTATTTAATCCAAAATTTTCGATATCTAGTGTTGGTTGGTATTGCCTTCTTTCTCTAACAGGATTCGTTTCTGTAAACAAATGGCCACGTGTTCTGTATCCATTAATTAAATCAACAACAAGGAATTCTTTTCGAACCTCAAGTGGAATTTCTGGGGATTCTTCCTCATCTTTTAAAGAATAATTTTCATTTGCTAAATCATAGCCTTGAAAAAAGCTTCTCCAGCTTGGTTCAATGTCATCTGGGTTTACCAAATACTTGTCATATAAATCAGCTATAAAGCCTGTGTGTGCTGCGTTTAAAAACGAAAATTTATCCATATTGTAGTTTCTGCTTTTTTGATAAGCTATACCAACAAACAAAAATACAATTTTTGAGATAAAAGGTTATTTTTTTTGTTAAAATATTAGAATAAAAAAAAATATTTTTCTTTGAAAAGAATTTGGCTGTAAACTAAAAAGATATATATTTGCACTCGCTAATCACAAAATTTGTGAAGCAAACTCCTCCTTAGCTCAGTTGGTTAGAGCATCTGACTGTTAATCAGAGGGTCCTAGGTTCGAGTCCTAGAGGGGGAGCAACATAATAATTAAGCACTTACATCTGTAGGTGCTTTTTTTGTTATCTATACCTCACTCTATTCAACACTTATTTTAAATAAGTTGTTGTTTAGGAAAAATATATGATACTTCACTTTCAAAGAACTTTTCAAATTTAAGCATTTTTTTTGGCAGACATTTGGCAGACATCACATTTTACGAAAAATAGATTGGAGAATTACCTAAATACCCGATTAGATGTAAAATAAGCAAAAAAAATACTTAATATTCGATTTTGGCAAATTCATTGATTAACCCAATTCATAGAATCTTAATATTTTTATTTCTTCAATGAACCTCATCAGTTTTTTAAGGTTTATTTCCAATAAACTTAATTAATTTACTCATCTTTTTGCCAGACTTTTGTATTTTTAAAGAAAATGTTGAGTTATGACTAAATATTCCTCTTTAACAGAGACATTCTTTAAAGAAATACCATTTGAAGATTTTATTAATTCTATTTCAGATGCTGATTACAATCACGAATATTACACAACTCGTTTTGAAAGCTCTTGTTATGATACCCCATATAATGATATTGATAAATATTATGAATACTATAAAGCTCGTTATGACAACTTTTTTGAGTTAAACGATATTCCTGAAAATAGATTAAAAGAAATTATTAATTCTTTTAAAATTAAATTTATTGAAGATAATGGCTCTTTTGATGAAGAGGTTTTTAGGAACTCTTATTCTTTTGGTATAAATAAATTTATAGATGAAATACAAGACCATTTAAATACCTTAAGCAAAGGAAAAGCTTATACCATAGAAAGATGTAATAACAAATTTATTCATCACTTTGAACTTTCCTTAGATGTTACTTCGAGTAAAACCATTATTATTTCAACTAAGAATATTGACCAAATACATCTCTATTTTAAGACAATAAAAAATACAATTGAAACTTTAATAATAGAAAGAATTGATTCTCCAAAATCTAATATTGAAGATAAGGGTTTAAGGAGTTTTAAGATTAAGCAATTTGATAAATTAGCAGAATTTAGAAACAATTTGATAGAGTTAGATTTTATAGATAAAGAAACAAGCTTAAAGAATATTAGAAATATTTTTGATGAAAAAAAAATTACTGAAAAAATTATTTGGAAAAAACCTTTTAATCATCTTAATTGCTTAATCAAGATGATGTTTGAAGAAAATATTTTATCAAACGATGAAGAAAAAAAATGGGTAATAACAGCTATGTCTTTTTCATTATTAATTAAAGAAGAAATTAAAGAATTTGATTCAAATAAAGTAAGAACAGCAAATAAACTCTCAAATAAAGCTGAAGATGATATTCGGAATGTTTTAAAATTAAGTAAACTGTTATAATTTTTAAATAATAAATTCTCTTGATTTATTATAGGTTCAAGTTAAGCCTTCAACTACATAGAGCACTACACATCAAACTACAGTAGTGAATTACGCCCCGTTTTGACCATAGTTTTGGGGTATGAAATATTTATATTTTAATTCAAAACTAACTACGAGATACGGTAGTTTAAGACTTGTACACTCACAAGGTGAGAAATTACAAGTAGTAGAAAAAGAACTACAAAAACAAATTGTATTAAGAGCCCTTTCAACTGAGCCCAAAACTATGAAGATGGTCGAAGTTGAAACAGGTATTCAAAGAACTAATTTTACCTCTCTATTAGGTAATATGTTTAAGCAAGGAGCAATTTACAAACCTTACTTTGCTAAATGCAAAATAACAAGTAGAAATGGAGTAGGGTATTATACTACCAATGAAAAATTCAAACCTAAGTCTAACCAATTAAACTTATTTACAGATGGAGCAGCTTAATCAAAAAATGTTCAGAGCAACCTCAGCGAATATTTGGATAGATGAGGTTAAGGATTTGCCAACGCCTAATATGTTATTTAGTGAGTTTTGGGTTGAAAATGAAATCTGTATTTTATTCGCAGACACTAATGTTGGAAAAACAATACTTGCAGTTCAAATTGCAAATAGTATCAGTAAAGGAATACCAATTGAAGGATTTAAAATGGAAGCCGAAAAACAAAAAGTGATTTATTTTGACTTTGAATTATCTGCAAAACAATTTCAATTAAGATATACCTGTGAAGATTGTTCATACGAGAATAAGTACTATCAATTTGATGAGAACTTTATAAGGGCAGAGATAGACCAAGATTATGAGTATGCTTTTGGTAAAGATAAAGTTGATGCAATCATTAAACAGGTAGAAATTTGTGCTTTAGAAAATGATGCTAAGATTATTGTTATTGATAATATTACATACATAAATGATGATGTAGAAACTGCTAAGTTTGCAGCTCCTTTAATGAAGAGTCTTAAGACTTTAAAGAAAACATACGGTTATTCTATACTTGTTGTTGCACATACTCCTAAAAGAGACTTATCGAAAGCTTTATCTATAAATGACTTAGCGGGTAGTAAACAATTAGCAAACTTCACAGATAGTTGTTTTGCTATTAATAAAAGCAGCAGAGAAGAAGAGTTGAGGTATATTAAGCAACTTAAAGTAAGGTTTTCTGGCTTATTGTATGGTACAGACAATATTGTAGAATGTAATATTGTAAAGAAATCTAATATACTTGAGTTTGAATATAAAGGATTTGGTTTAGAACAAGCCCATCTAAAAGAACGAACTTTAGAGGAGAAGGAGCAAAGGTTAATTGAAGCTAAATCCTATAAGGATAAAGGTTGGACAAATGTTAAAATAGCCAATCATTTTAATGTTTCAGAGGGTGCAGTAAGAAAATGGTTTAATAAAGCAGCCTAATTATGAAAATTTTACAAAATCGTACCATTTGTATAGTTACTATCAGTACGAATGGTACGAGTTGTAATATTATAAAATAAGATTGTCCTGACAATTCATAAAGATTATTAATATTATATTTAAAGAAAATAATTATACTTTAAACGTACTTTTCGTACTTATATTATGGTTCGTTTGGTACGATTAAAGCCATATTAATGATCTACAATTATTATGTAAGTATTTGAGGTAGAATGAATGTTTTTAGGGTGTAATAAGTATGTTTTATGAATTTAAAGGATTGCTTAAATTGTCTTTATTATTGAGTTAATGGCTCATATAAAATAAAGACAGTTAGTGTTCCTTTGCCTATTTCCTTTGTGGTTAGGGATTGATTAGAATCATTAAAATGATATTAAAACCATTCATATTTTTATACTTCATTCGTATTTCAGATGGTGTAGGGCAAACCAATAGAAGGTTTATAAAGAATTAAATTATACTTAAAATAATTTAAGAAGCCCTTTCAGAAATGTGAGGGTTTTTTTTTAATTGAATACGACTAATATGACATTATACGAGTTTAATCTTTTAGGTATTCTTTTTTGCAAATTAAGTTTATTAGTTGCAAAACAATATTTAATATAACTATATTTGAAAAAAATATAAACCCTCCTTAACAATGAAAAAAATATTTACAATTTTAGCATTAACTATCGTATTTAGTGTGAATGCTCAAGGCCATTGGTTTCACGGAATTATACCAACTGCTATCCAAACCCTTGATGCAACAGCAAGTGGAGATTTTTCTACAGCAATGGGATATCTCACAACAGCAAGTGCAGATTATTCTACAGCAATGGGTGCTGAAACAACAGCAAGTGGACATAATTCTACATCTATGGGTGGTGGCACAACAGCAAGTGGAAATAATTCTACATCTATGGGTGGTGGCACAACAGCAAGTGGAAGTCAATCTACATCTATGGGTGGTGGCACAAAAGCAAGTGGAGATAGTTCTACATCTATGGGTGGTGGCACAACAGCAAGTGGAGATAATTCTACAGCAATGGGTGGTGGCACAACAGCAAGTGGAAGTCAATCTACATCTATGGGTGGTGGCACAAAAGCAAGTGGAGATAGTTCCACATCTATGGGTGGTGGCACAACAGCAAGTGGAGATAGTTCCACATCTATGGGTGGTGGCACAACAGCAAGTGGAGAATCTTCTACATCTATGGGTGGTGGCACAACAGCAAGTGGAAATAATTCTACATCTATGGGTGGTGGCACAACAGCAAGTGATTTTGGTTCTTTAGTTATTGGACAGTACAATTCAAGTGGTTCTTCTGTTACAAATAGCGAAGATTCATTTTCTACAGCAAACACTGCTTTTGTAATTGGAAATGGAGCAAACGCTGGAAGTCCATCCGATGCTTTTAAAGTAATGTTTAATGGAGATACTTATGTATCTAGTAGTTTATATTTAGGAGGAACAAAAATTACTTCAACAGCTGCAGAACTAAATCTATTAAGCGGAGCAACAAGTTTAAGTTCAGGGGCTTTATCTCCTGTAACTGAGAATTCAAATACAGGCGTTAGGCTTTCAACCGCAGTAGTAGATAATTACGGAAATATAGGCTCTAATGCTGTTGATTTAAGTTATTCACCTTATGCAAGCACAACGAATGGTGCAACTGGAGAATCTTCTACAGCAATGGGAGGTCGCACAACAGCAAGTGGAGGTTCTTCTACAGCAATGGGAAGTTTCACAACAGCAAGTGGAAATTCTTCTACAGCAATGGGAGGAAGCACAACAGCAAGTGGAGATGATTCTACAGCAATGGGAGCTAGCACAGAAGCAAGTGGAAGTTATTCTACAGCAATGGGATGGCTAACAAAAGCAAGTGGAATTGCTTCTACAGCAATGGGAGAAAACGCAACAGCAAGTGGAACTTCTTCTACAGCTATGGGAAATGGCACAGAAGCAAGTGGAGATGATTCTACAGCAATTGGTTCGGGTTCTACAGCAAGTGGAAGATATTCTACAGCAATGGGATGGCTAACAAAAGCAAGTGGATATATTTCTACAGCAATGGGATATGAAACAACAGCAAGTGGAGATACTTCTACAGCAATGGGTAGTGGCACAACAGCAAGTGATTTTGGTTCTTTAGTTATTGGACGATACAACTCAAGTGGTTCTTCTTTAACAAGTGCTACAAGTGCTACTACATTTAACACAGCAAACACAGCTTTTGTAATTGGAAATGGAACAGGTACAGGTGTAGATGCTTCAGATGCTTTTAAAGTGCTATTTAATGGAGATACTACAATTGGTAATGACTTAACAGTAAGTGGTGATGTTGTCGTTTCTTCAGACGCAAGGCTTAAAGCAAATATCGTATCATTGGGTGCTACACTTGCCAAACTATTACTTATAGATGGTAAGTCTTACACAATGAAAAAAGATGGTAAACAAAAGATAGGCGTATTGGCTCAAGATATTCAAAAGGTGTTTCCAGAATTGGTAAGCACAGATGATAGAGATATGTTAGCAGTAAACTATCAAGGACTTGTTCCCGTTCTTATTAATGCACTTAAAGAACAACAAGCAGATATTGACGAGTTAAAAGTAATGGTCAAGCAATTAATGTCAGATAAATAAAAATTTTATTTCAATAGAACAACCCTTGCAGAAATGTGAGGGTTTTTTCTTTTACTGAATAATCTCAATCTGAAATTTTGTTGGCATTTGATTGATGCTTATTTCCTAAACCATAGGCATATCTTCCTCTTTCAATTCAGGGAGTTCTAAACCTCTTAAGTAGGTTAAACTTACATTTCTTATATTTGGGTATGAATAATAAATATAAACTTCTATTAAATATTACTGTAATTCTTCTAATAGCTAATATTTTAATCTCATTTTTCACAAACTTGTGGAAAGAAACAAACTACCCCGATTATATAAATTCAATTTTATTTCTTTTATTGATTTTACTTGCCTCCCAAGTTTATTCGAAAAAGAAAGACTAAACCATAGGCATATCCTCCTCCTTCAATTCAGCTATTTCTAAACCTCTTTGAAGTTTTATTTATATTTTTCTTAATTCAAATCAATGATTAACAATTGCTGATTATGTAACTTCGTTTTTTTTTTAAATTAAATTATTAAACATAAACTATGAAAAAACTTATTTATTTAGCCTTAACAGTGTTAATCGTTGCTTGTAGTAGTGATGATAGTAGTGATGATGGCAACCAACTTTTTTTAGAGAAATACGATAGTGTAGTTTGGGAAAGTATTGATGGTGAGGCAGATAATGAAAGAATCGCTTTTGTCAATAGTTCTAAAACTCTAGCAATATTTTATGACGCTTGCTTTATCTATGATTTAGAGGGTTCTACTGAAACACCAGACGGTGATACAATTACAATTTCCATTCAAAATGAAACAGAAAATAGTATATCGCTCCTCTTGCAATCTGCTCTTTTTCCGGAGGATAATGGACTATTTACATCTACGGTTACAAGTGATGGTAGTATATATATACTTACACGTCGTATTGATGGGGATATTGAAGGAGATGAAGACATAACATATACAAGGACTGATTATGAAGTTTGTTTTTAAAAAAAAAATAACGTTAACACACCACCCTTGCTTTTTTAGGGGTTTTTGAAAGGTGCTATTTAATTATAGTGCCTTTTTTTTACACACTAAAGGTTGTTTTATGGTTGATTTTATTCACTAAAAACATCTAACTAATTGCATTACAACAGATTAACTTTACATTTAAAATATTAGCCAACTATTTGTCATCAACTAATTTAGCAAATACAAAAGTTGCTTCTAAAAATAAACACCAAAAGTAATAATGGTGATTAATCA
>Ga0209092_10003569_pt1 | contig 13448 bp, 7 predicted proteins | sample FraStrMetagenome_FD_187446 | JGI IMG/M metagenome (GOLD analysis project Ga0209092, IMG submission 187446) | Marine eukaryotic phytoplankton communities from Arctic Ocean - Fram Strait ARC3M Metagenome (SPAdes) (version 2) | ecosystem: Environmental > Aquatic > Marine > Oceanic | place: Fram...
GTATGGGGAGTGTATCCATATTTTAGTTCTGGTGTAGTGGTGATAAGTAGTGTTGATGAAGGGGTATTTATTGTGAGGGCACCTGACGTAATGAACGATTCTTCTCCATCACTGAATCCATCTACTGCACCGTCAGGAATATCAGGACCTTCAATGAATCCATCAACAGTGCCATCAGGTGTGAGAGGACCTTCAATGAATCCATCAACGGTTCCTTCACGTATCCCTGATCCTACTGTAAATCCTTCAACAGTGCCATCTGGTCGTCCATCTTTGAATCCGTCACTTGGACCATCTGATGCTCCGAAGCCTTCTTTTAATCCCTCGTTTGCCCCATCATCTAAACCAACTTCGAGTGTAAAACCCTCGAATGCTCCATCTGTGAATCCATCTTTAAAACCCTCATCTTCACCAAGTCTCGGACCTTCATCAGTTCCCAGTATTTCGGTAATGCCATCAAATATTCCATCTGGTTCACCATCATTAGCCCCTACTCAATCAAATATGCCTTCTGAGGCTCCTAGCTCAGTTCCATCGCTCAAACCATCTGCTCCTCCGTCGTCTGCCCCTACACGGCAACCTCCTCTTTCAATGCTTTTAGATACAGTTACCAATCTATTTGATTCAGTCGTTGGTTTTTTCAACTCAATTCTGCTTGCATTCATTGATTTTATCCCCTCTTTTTTCTGAGGCATACATTTATTAAGGCTTAGTTTATAATCATTATTTTTTAATTGAAAGAGATTGTTATAACTTGTGCAGATTTTTAACCAAAGTTCAATACTGGATTTTCGATTATATATTGCACCATATTTGTAGCTGGAGGACAGATCATGAAAAGAATTTCAATGTTAATATTTTTAAAGTTTTGATTGAGCATAAAAATTGAGCTTTCAAGATTTTTTCGTCTTGGTATGTTTTTTGAACAAAAAGCGCGGTTTGATATGCTTCAAACTTCCGAATTTCAAAGTACTTTATGCTATTTTTATTTGACTTTCATTGCGATTGAAAAATCCTTGCTTTTGATTGACTCCCATATCTCAATAAATTGATTGAATGATACACATAGTTCTACTTAGGATAAACTAAGTAATAAGATTACTTTTTAAATTCAAAGAATTTAAAGCTCTTATATAGAGTGAGATTAAATAGCGTTCTAGGACTCATGTGTAATATTTTACTTAAGAAAACGCTTTGAATTCGAAGCTATACACATATTCACAAAATTTTGGCAATTTATATAAAATAGTACTTTTTTCTGATTCTACTCCACACGACTTCTTCATTCAATACTACGATACTTCTTTAAAGTGATAAGACGACATTATAATCATTTACTCCCACCGAAAGTCGAACAGTTCTATCTAAATTTTCTTTTGAATTCATAGAGAAACAGCTACCTTCCTGGACAGAGCTTTTGTGTATTGTTAATATATGAAGTAAAGGGTTTTACATTATGAGAATATTGCGGCATATATTCATCGTCATATCAATATTTAGAACCAAAGCGATTGTAGTAGATTGGAATGGTGACGAGGACAAACACTACAATTCACTAGAGTTTTCAACAATTAGCAACTCTACAAGGGAATTGCAAAAGGCTTTGAAATGTACAGATGGTTTAGTTGGTGGCTATCGATGTAACAATGTGAATTTTCAATCTCGAATGCCTTTGTATGCATTAGGAGCTTTTGGACAAGAAGAAAAGTTGGAGGCTAGTGATATTTGGGGGTGGACAGATCCTGTCACGGGGGTAGAATATGCAATTATTGGATTATTTCAAGGAACCGTTTTTGTTGATTTATCAAATCCTGCGGTCCCTGAAGTCGTTGCTAAGCTTCCAGCCACTGTTGAGGGGGCCGCAGCAAGAGATATAAAAACATATGGTCAATATGCATACATTGTTTCTGAAACAACTGGACATGGTGTTCAAATATTTGATATGTCAGTGTTGAAACAAATCACCGATCCTCCCGTATTTGTGCGACCAAATGCTCTATATGGCTTTACCGGGACTTTCCCAGATGGAAGATCTAGTAGAAAAAGATCCAGCATTGATCTCGAAGATAGCGATGAAGAGGAAACAAGCAAAAATCGTGACCAGCTGAGCAATAGGAATCTTCGTGGATATGATGATTACTATTACTATGATGATTATTACTATCATCATGATGACGATGACGATTCCGTTTTAATTGATGGAATAAAGCCACCATGGTGGACAGAAGGCGGAGATGCACACAATATTGTTATCAATGAGCAATCTGGCTACGCCTATTTAGTAGGTTCTGACAAATGCAATGGTGGCCTTTATATTCTCGATCTTTCCGACCCCCTCCGACCTGATTTTGCTGGTTGCTTTGGAGATACAGGATATATCCATGACGCACAATGCATCATATATAGAGGTCCAGATAAAACATACAGAAGAAGAGAAATCTGTTTCGCTGCTAATGGTAAAAATGGATTAAGTATCATTGATGTAACCAATAAGGCTGGTCCATTGCTTATATCAAGAATCGATAAAGCCTATTTTAGATTTATTAGTCAAGGTTGGCTAACTGATGAACACAGATTTTTCATCATGGCCGATGAAGGGAGAAAAGGTGGATCGAAAACGTATATTATTGATATCTCTGACTTGGATAAACCCACACTCAATGGAATTCACACGTCAGAGCTAGAGGCACAACCTCATAATTTAATCGTGCGAGGCTCATATATTTATCAAGCAAATTATCGTGGCGGACTTCGAATATTGAATCTCTTAGAAATTTATGGTGATACTGCAGAAGCTGGATTTTTCGATTTGTACAAAGATAACGATAATTATGGCAATCAGGGTGCCTTTGGAGTTTATCCTTTTTTTCGGTCTGGTAATGTTATTGTAAGCTCTACTGAAGATGGGCTGTTTGTTGTGAAACCAGTGTGGTTGAAGCCGCCATCTGCACCAGCAGAAGAAGAATGCGGCTTTTTTGGTAATTTATTGAAGAATTTTACAGGCCTTTTTAGCAGAATGATGACAAATGCAATTTTGACACGCACAATAATGAATTAATTGAATACTATCATTCTAACTAATTGAAGTTGTTATTTTGCTATTTATTAGGAAGAACGCAATTTTCTTGACTTTTCGTAACATCTTTTCCATCCTAACATAATTTATTTGAGTAGAAGATTTTTGTAATTTGTCATTAACAATGAATGTCCCCAAAGGCGAAGACGTCATTGATATAGTTGCTTCAAAGTTCAAAATTACACAATTGAAGACTTCTTAAAGGGTTTCAATAAGACTAGTACCCTCTTTGTCAATATTCTCATGAGAGTCTTTTTCCATGTGGTCTTCTTCACAGTTAGTCTGATCAACATCATTCAAGATGTTAACATCCAAACCCATATCCTTCGCAATCCTCCTAACTTTTTCAATCTTGAGATTATTTCTTTTCCTAGTCCTTAAGAAAACCCAAAGTCCTGATTCCAAACCAACATCTGAAGCTCTACACCCATCTTTGGTGGCGACAGTTGGTTGACCACCACTAATGAGAGCATATCCCTCCTTTTCATCATAGGCCAAAACCCAATATGGACCAGATAGCCATTTTGGCAAAAAGCAAGGAGCCACGCCCAGCTTAGCCTTATCGGTTGGGTCTGCCTCATAGGCACAGAGTTCTCCTCCATAGGAATTTCCTTCCTTATCTTCAACGTAGTTATTTACATCTACCGTGTAACCCCAAGGAAAGGTAGCATCCTCACGAATAGAATATTCGGCATAGGCACAATAGTTCTTTTCGATTGGGACATATCGCGTAGGTGCAAGCTGATGAACAAACCAACGAGCTCGAGTGTATTGAAATAGATCGAAATCAGGCACTGTTGTAACTGGGTCACATTTAGGTTCTGTATCAGCTCTATGGAAAATAAAAAATAATTTTCTGTAAGTTATTAACATTGAAGGATAGAAAAGAAATCCTGATGATAGTTACTACGAATATCACTTACCTGATACTCTGGAAGCAGAGGAATACTGTGAGAAAGGAAGATCTAAGGATATGCATTCTTGATTTTAAAATTTATGAAGACTTATGATGCAAATTATGAGCGAACCGAATGAAAATTTGAGACATCAAATATATTGATAAAAATAGAGAACATTTTTCATTTTGTCGCATGTAGAAATGTCAAGTTTTTTCTTGACATAGGACGATTTACGTGTGCTCTACGAAAGGATATTTTGTCTAATTTCTATGTATACACTGTATGAGTCTGTTCTTTGGAATTCGTGCTTTATAACGGTTCTTCATTCGTTCAAAAGTCATGCAAAGACTGTTGATGCTGCTGATTGAGTAGTTTCATGATTCGAATTATGAAGTGACAACAATTCGTTTGCTCAATCACCGTTGTCTTTGTTGACAAAAAATTAAAGACTCAAAATCTATGTGATACACGATAATAATGACATCTTTAGAAAGTGAAAACCAAGTATATCAGGCACTTTTGTCGAATTCGTGGGATGAAGTCAACCATCTGTTAAGACTAAGCTCTCATTCATCTAAAGAAAATAGGACGAAGTTCCTTCAATATAAAAGCGAACGTGATGAAAATAGCCTACATATTGCTTGCATGAATCCTGGTATTCCCACTCGAACATTCAAGAAATTATTTCATTCCTGTCCTAAAGCGATACTTCAACAAAATGATAGAGGAGAAACCCCGCTTCATATTGCTGCAGGACATGCATCTGATCGAATCATCAAATTTTTGCTTAGACACTGCCCTCCACGCACAGCTTCAATTGTCAATCATAGGAATGAACCACCTTTGTACATTGCCATTTCCTTTTGTCGTTCACCTACCACCATACAAAAATTTCTAGAAGCTTATCCATTAGCAATTCTACACATTAATTCTCTATGCATGACTCCCTTTCAGTACTTTGCATTTGAATGGGAAAGTGCTGTGCGATATCTGCTTTCAAATCATCATCTTGTACAAACATCTAGATTACTTCTAAAGCAAAAACGGTTGTTCCTAGAGACACTTTTTTGTTTGCTTTATCATAGACGAATATGTGCTTGTATCTTACAGCAGTCTGACATTCTTAACCAAGCTGAAAATAATGCAAGTTTTTCGAGTTCGCATAGAGACATTTATACAAAGGCTTCATATCCTTTGCATTTAGCTATACTTGATCCTGAATGTCCATGGATATTTGTACATCTAATCCTCTCCACGTGGGCTCAAGAAGGTATCAAAATGGATCCAAATGGTAACTTCCCTATTCATTTAATTATTACGACTCTAAAAACTCATGGTGAGTGCAAAAGATATTTATCTCCACTGCAATAAATACTGTTTCATATAAGTCCTTTGTCATTGATTTTTATGTTCATTTGATTTTAGTTTCAAACAATAAGAACAAAAGACCCACGTTAGCATCTTATCCTTCAACTTCAGAACAAGATCAACTTTCCTTACTACAAAATATTCTCAAACTTCATCCTGAAACGGCGTCTATTCCAACAAATCAAAATGGAAAATTACCTCTTGCACTTTATATTGAATCAGCTCGAAAGTACAATGGTTCAAACTACTCACACAAGAAAACACAAAAACTACATAATGGCAATTGTTCCAATAATCTTCATATAAAGTCTAAAATTATGAAGGAATTATTTTTTGCACAACCGAAATCTCTCACAACTAGAGATAAGATGACTCATATCTATCCATTCATGTTGGCTGGTTTGAATGAACAGTCGAAAACTTCTATTGACGCACAAGATTCGGAACAGAGTAAGATAAAAGGCGAAGCAGACAATAAGATAAAACAAAATGAAAGAAATCCAGTTTACTATTCGGCCACAAATGATAAACATAAGAAGAAAGAAAAACTCACGAATCAATTGAATCTAGGCTTTGAGCTATTGATGACTGATCCAAGTGTAGTGAAGCATGCACTTTTTGATATACAGAGGTCTGAAAGTTTAGGCGGAGCTTGAATGAATGTCATGCAATTATATATTAAAAATTAAAGGCCCTCTTTTCAAATGATTGTATGAATTTCATGAAAAATCTATAAGGTGTACATATGTGCTGCTCTATAACGACAATTTAAGTTATTTGAATCCAATTAATCGAAGTTAGGAAGTGCTCTTCGTCCGTTTTACTAAAATTTCCGTGACACGACTCACACAAAGCTATAAAACATTTGAACATAAAGAGAGTCCTGCATTGCTTTGAATCATAGATTGAGAGGTTTTACCTTGAAATATATCTATTACGAAATGATATCCAATCCCATGGATGATCAGTCAGGGCACTTTGCAATGTATTTATGAGGCACTTTTCTTGGTCATCTATTTGATCTATTTGGGGTTTGGGTGTCAAAAGCCTATCCAAAAAATTAGCATCAATTTCAATCTGCTTTCGCATGATATCCAAATTAGGTTGTGAAGGTAAACGTCCATGCATATCCTTGCCAAGATATGCCATGCATCTGTGAAGGGACTCGGTAAGATGAAAAGTTTCCGTTACTACGAAGATCATGTGTTCTCCTGTGCAAAAAGAGCTATATACTGGGAACAAGAATTGGCGATAACAACCATATACCGCTTTTATAAGTGATGGCACGTAATTAAAATCCATGAGAACAAAAATGGTTCCTTTTTTCAGCTCTAATATTCCACCCATTTGTGTTATAAGTATCTCGTGGTCTTTTGCACTATCAATACTAATCATAGCAATTGGTTTGTTGTCCCAAACAGATGGATTCAAAGTGTCTTTATTGATCCTTCCAGCAATACCTTTTGCAGTCGGATAAACATCTCGCATAACCAAGTCCCAAAGCCACAAAAAGTTATCATTTTCTTGTGTAAATTCAGGATTGTATTTGTCAACCCAGTGCATAAAGCCCGCTATGGCAACGAAATTTTTGGATCCATTAAACGTATCATAACCATAGAATATGTTCTCATTCTCAGTTGAGTTCAATCCAGCACCAATACATCTACTTGAGTATCCAACAAATGTGCCTAGCTCAATGGCTACTCCATAACTCTCGAGAGCTGCTCCAGCTAAAATTAGTGGCAAGCAAACTGGCTCAGTGCCTAATGCTCTAATGAATCTATCCTTCAAAAATGACCCAGGACCCGAAATACGCTGAATCTGATATGCATTTAAGGGTAGCTTATCATTGTGATACCATATTGGAATTGTTGCACATTTTTCCTTTTCTTTTGTATTGGCTGCAGCATCTACACAAGAATTGTGTGTATAAAAATGGCCACCGTAGCAAACTGCCAAATCCTTACTTTTGTAACAGCTTTGGCGTCGTTCAGCTTCTGCGCCATGTTCAACATGTAAAAATTGCTGAAGAAGTCCTATTAAATTCCCTCCTGGAGTATCAATATTAACCACCAACCAATCTAATAAATCGTTGGGGCTTTGTAATTTAAAATAAAAAGAATCATCAATTTCATTTGCTCTTGATAATCCAGTTTTGTGTACTGATAAAACCTTATTTTCAAAATATATGTGAAAGGCACTTGTGAGAAGAATTAAAGCAAGAACTTGTGCAACTGGTCGATAGCTCAATATAAAGCGGGGCATGCAAAACAGCCTCATTGTTCCAAAGAAGCATTCTTGTGTTTTTTTCTTTTCCCCCCTCGTGTGAAAAATGCTTTTGTGTACAGCTCTATGTGACTACGTGTAGAATGGACGAGAACGGGTTAATGTTCCGTTCCAATCTCTCGATAATCCGTTGAAGAGATAATACTGATTACACAACTCTTAATTAAAAGATACACAATCCTCACAAAAAAAACCTGTGGAAACGCAGTTCACATTTTTGTTTTGCGCAATTTGTTATCATATATATTTTAGCAAATTCAAAAAAAAATAGACAGAAGAACTTTATCGAAATAGAACGATGCGAATAAAAAATTGTATTAAGGTTACTCAGATTCCTTAGAATTTAAATAAAATTTTCTTCTCCAGAAAACAGTATCCGCATCTTTCCACTAGAGAGACCTGGTGTGCGAGAATCAATATCATATTAGAGCTTTCGTGAGTGCTTTGCAACTTTATGGTAAACTTTAGAGTATGGGATTGCTCAATTTATTGTGTTTTTGTTAAGAATACGTATCTTCTAAGCTTTCTCATGGTTTATTATATCTTCCTTATAACTTGAAAGATAAGAAGGAAACTACAAATTTAAACATTAACAGGTATGATAACGAATAACTTCCAAAATATTTACAAAACATTTTCTTTTTGATCATTGGATACGCATGTACTGCAGTAAGAGTACATGTAAATGAAGTAATGAAGCCTTACAACTTGGATTGCCCTGATGCCTCATAATTGTCTCTACTTCTTAATACGTGATAATGAAAGTCTCAATTCAATTATTGTAATGCTTGTAACATGTAACAATAATTATTTTTACTTCGGTAATTAGTCACTTATCTCATCGAAAACAAAACCTAATAACATGAACATTGAAAACGAACTACACTAACCCTCATATCAAATGCTTTGACTTGAAGAAACAACGAAATCGTCAAGACTCATGGGTTCGATTGACCAATAACGGATAATATTGTCATTATTTGCTTCTGTTCCATACTTTTGCAGAACCCTAACAAGCACAGGAATATTACGGATGCCTTCAATATTCAATCGATACGTCGCCACCATTTTCGCTTTTCCCTCTAATTTGAGAGAATCATCAAGAACATTAATATATGGATTTCCTATTGCTATCGTTTCTTTTGTTGAAAGCTCCTGCTCCAGTAACTCTAACGATTCTCTGGAATCTACAAGACATATGAGTTTTACACTGTTGTTCCACTTCTTTTGAATATCATCAAGTAAACCCATTTCCACAAGTTTTCCATTATGGAGTATTCCTACAGTATTACAATACTGTTCAACTTCAGCTATGTCATGTGTAGTAACAACAACAGATCGATTCATAATGGAAACTTCATTCTGTAATATTTTCCACATGATTTGTCTCGCCTCAATATCAACCCCTGTCATTGCCTCATCAACCAAAACAACTTTTGTGTCTCCGAGGAGAGCTGCAAGGAAAGCGAGTTTTCTTTTTTGACCCCCAGATATTTTTTTGACAGGTTTTTTCAATATGTCTTCAATGGCGAGATCTTTTATGATTCGAGAGACGTGTGGATCAGTAATCTTTGTTCTAGTATAGCTGCCACTCCCATAACCACGGCATCTCATAAATACTTTAATAGCATTAAGCACACTCATATCAGGCCACACTGTATCAACCTGACTGCATAGTGAAACTACTTTTGAAATCTGAGATGGCTTAACTTTCTTTCCGTTGACAAGAACATTCCCTTTCGATGCAGATATCTGTCCTGAAAGCACTTCCATTAGAGTCGATTTCTAAAAAGAAAGAAACATGTGAGGAATTCTTGATATGCACATTTAATTAAAAACAATTAAGTGAAATCTCACCCCTGCACCTGATTTTCCAACGAGACCTAAAAGAGATCCGCCTGAGATAGAGAAAGTAACGTTATCAAGAGCCTTGAATGATGCCTTATCGTTGACACTTGCTCCATAGATTTTGTCAAGACTTTGACCCTCCAACAACATTTCGCTTTCGCTTACATTTTCTTCATCATTTTTATTTTCCTGCTTCTCAGATGAAATGATTGCGTTTTCTCGTGAGCACATATTTTTTGGAACAATATTATGATTCTCAAATTTAGATAAGAAGAAATAGAGTCCAACAATACCAAAGACAACATTAAGAGAAATCGCCAATGCAAAAAAACCCCAGTCAGATCTACCCATATCGTCGATTATTAATGTACTCATTACTTGTCCGGTACAACCTGGGTAAGAATTGGCAAACATGTTTGAACTGGAGCCTTGCGCGAATATGCCCATGATGGTTGGCAATATGCTTTGATTTTGAAACAGATTAATAACAGAATGTTGTTAGCTCCCTTCTTCTTCAATGTATTCATAAAGGTTGACCTAACATGCACTTATGAAACTCACTTCACACTGACAAATGCTGTCCTTACATCGAGAACAGATCCCATGAACAATGACAATCCTATGTGAAATAAAAAGTAAGAGAAATAAACCAGAGCCAAAGCCAATGAACTCCCAAAAGAACCAAATATAGAGCCAATATACACCAAACAAAACAATGGAACCGGTAAAGACAAAAAACCATAATATAACAGATAGTACGCCAAATAAGCCTTTCTTGAAATTCCTTGACTAAATATCAGCTTTGAAACTCCCAAATCGCGTTCCTGAGCAAGTATAAAAATGACGTTGCACAGAATGATAGATGGCCCAATGATATAAATCAAGGGGGTTAATGGGATCATGATGGACAAATTTGTCGTCGAGAATATAGTTGTATACCAAATAAAACCACAATTCAATGGTATGGCAAACATCATCAGGAAGAAAATCCGATCTGGATGCAATCCTGTAATCTGTAAGAGAGCTACAACTTGTTGCAAGAAAGTATCACGAGCTTGAAAAGAAACCGAATCTTCATTTATCAAATCTTCATCACCAAGATCTATTTGGTCATTTCTAATCGATTCATTCTCTGGTTTGTGTTTGCAGTCGGTTAGTGGTAAAAGATCCTCATGAGTTAATCTTTTGGATGAAATTTTCCATTCGGAACCATCATTAGGCAATGACGTAATCACTTCATATAAATCTCTAAGAGATGAATCTGTCAAAGCATATTCTTTAGCAGAATTATCTATAATGTGCTTCAACGAAAAACTCAATCCATCATACCCAGAATTACTAGAAATGACGTTAGATGTTTCCATTTTCACCACATTATCGGATAGTACAAGGGCTTCTAGAGAAGAATGTGATGTCAAGAGAATAGCTGAATGTTTCTTGGTTGTTTCCAAAAGCCTACACGAAAGAAAAAATTAGTTCTATATCAAAAACTTCTCACTTTCAAAATCAGATATTCAACTTACTTCCATATACCACGTTGATTGATCACGTCAACACCAGATGATGGTTCATCCAGCAAAAGAACCTTGGGAAATCCAACCACTGCCATAGCTAAAGAAAGACGACGTTTCATTCCTCCTGATAAGTTTGTTGCCATAGTTGATCGTTTATCAGCAATATCCAATGTTGAGAGAATCCAATCAATATGTTCAGAAAGATTTGGGATCCTTGAGGTGTCCCTTAACGTCGCAATAAATTGAATATGTTCTTCTACCGTCAGGTGTTCAAAGAGATAGTTTTCTTGTGGGCAAAGACTGATATCTTTAAGGGAGCTGTATGAGGAGCGAAATAAATTTTTGTTTTCAAAATGAATTTCTCCAGCAGATGGGATATAATATCCACCCGCTATTTTCAAAAAAGTTGATTTACCTACACCATTGGGTCCAAGGAGAGTGCTTATTTTCCCTACTTCTAGAGAGAGGTTGATTGGTCCAATTGTTTTGCTAGTTACTGTCTTCTTGAAGAATTTTTTCCAATCTCTTGTAACATAACGGAAGTGCTTTATACAACCATAGAAGTGAAGTATTTTCCTTTGATTAGAATTGTTTTCTTCATCATTCTTCATTTCTACCGATGAGTATTCGCCTTCATTTTCATCTTTGTGAGCAGGTAAAGAAATAATGCCTTCGTTCCAGTACTTTGGAGTAAGAAAATAGAAAAAATTCCTGCCAGTTTCTTCAAACATTCCATCATTGGCTGAAAATAATGGCGCCAAGTAAAAGGAAAGCGCCATGAAACATAATGTAATGAATATCCCACCTCTCAATCTTTCATTATCAACAGGACCGTAGGTGAAGAATATAGGAATCATCTGAATGCCTATGAATATATTTTGAACACTTTCTGTCTGTGGAAGCCCCCACACAAATATAATTGGAAGAAGTAAAGCTACTATCATGATAAAAGTCATGCAAACATTGATCCTTTCCTTCTTTTTCAAAAATGATGAAAGGAAAATTCCAAATGTGACATGAAACCAAGCTGAAATGAAGTACCCAGCAATATTTATATCTTTGCCTGTACCAACTGATATAACGACGGCTAATACTATTGAAAGGCTTGCAATGACAATGAAGTATAGATATTGAAATATCCAATATACACTTGGCAGTAGTCCAACTCTTGTGAAATAGTAGTACATGTTGCTTGTTTTGTCTGTTGCAATGCGAATGGCAACTGGATGAAGTAATGCAAAGAACGTGGCAACCCTCCAATCAAAGCCTTGAGATCCTTCAAAAGTGAACGGACTATCCTGCACTTTAAATCTCAACGGATTGTCGAGACTTGTCAGTTCTTTGTTAAGAGCGGTGATCATTCTATCGGGAAAAACAAGGTTCTTATCAGGACTCCACCAGGTGATTTCAGCAGCAGTCTCATTTATCAATTCTATCTTTCCGCCAAATCTTTGAGGAAAATCGACATTTTCTGGAAAGATAGTTTCAAAACTAGAACCTAACTGTCCAGCAACTTTTACAGCGGCAAGTTTTAAATCTGTGACGACATCAGTTCTATTTTCTTGAACAAATTTGGGAATCACAATACTGATAGGATAGTTACAGTAAACAAGGCTGTCAAATTTACATTCCCTGAATTCATCCACTATTACAGATGAGGATCCACCATTTGTTGAGCTCAGAAATATAAACACTGAAGGGAGAAGAATTATAGACAATATAGTCTTCATATCTTTTCGCCTATCAACGATTGCCTGTTTCCAGAACAAAAGTCCAAATTGACGAATGATATTCATGGCGATCGAGGGTATTAGTTCAGCTTCTTTTGGAGACTGAAAAAAAGTTCTTTTAATAGTTTTGAAATGAACTAAAAGTTTTTTTTTAACTTAAAAAAGGAATTATGAGTATAGTATGTTATTTAGTAATAAAGAATATGTTCGAGCTCCTGCTATCATAACACTACTTCTACTCCTAAGATACAATCAACCTTCAAAAGCGTACATATAGATTTAAGAAAAGATACTTCTCTTGCATTCAAAATGAATTCTGAGGAGTTCTTGTCTACATAGCTCAGCATTCTAACATCTTGGCAAACACTAAAAACATCATATCAGCAGGTCTAACTAACTAAGTAACTATGGAATAACATATAGATAAGATGCTGTACGCAACGTAGTATCTTGCACGGTATTCTCACATAACTCCAATTTAAATATCCTTCCTGCGAGTTCTCTCTAAAGATAAATCAATTTACCGGCAACGTTGAAGTTGCTCAAGCGATTTTATTCAATGACCGTACAATTTATTGTACGTACGTTTGTTTGTAAAAAAAAAGTTTTTGAAACGTGGAGAAGACGGCGTTTTCGGGACTGAACGGTTTTTAGGCTATTGCGGAGGCTCTCATCATCGGATTCTTTTATTCATCATTACGTTGGATTCACATTTTACAGAACTATC
>Ga0209092_10003570_pt1 | contig 13447 bp, 12 predicted proteins | sample FraStrMetagenome_FD_187446 | JGI IMG/M metagenome (GOLD analysis project Ga0209092, IMG submission 187446) | Marine eukaryotic phytoplankton communities from Arctic Ocean - Fram Strait ARC3M Metagenome (SPAdes) (version 2) | ecosystem: Environmental > Aquatic > Marine > Oceanic | place: Fram...
TACGCAAATTTTAGACATTTTTTAAAAAATAACGCACTCTGATTGGCTAAGCCCCCAAATAGGCCCATAAGTAAGCCTTATCCCCCGTATACGGGGGATAAGGCTGTAACACTAAAATGTATTGCGCATATCTTTTTTCCCTTCCAATAGATATCTTAGCTATTGCACCAGGATTGTGCTCCTTTCTTCGGTGTATCCAGCTGAAAAATTTCTGTTCAAAAAAACGTAGAAATGACTGAGTTATCATCTCATCAGAAGACATCGACCATATCTTCAAACTTCAAATTATTACATGTGTGTAGCTTTCTGCGTAGAATTTTACACAACCAAAATTCGCTTAATTAAAAACCCGTATACGGGGGATAAGGATTTTCGGTACTAGAAGGGTTAATACCTGCACCTGCCTTTTCAGTGTTTACACATTGTGTTAAACCAAATGGAAACGAAAATCAGACTTCTGCTTCGAAAGTACTTCGAAGTAATTGATAATCTCTCTTGGTTTGACCATTTTTTTGTCAAATAAAAAATACTGACGAGAGTTCAATGAACTTAATTGGTAACGAAGTCTTTTGCAGTAAGCGTTCTGTTTTATCAATTGTATTCTTTGTAATGCAACATACTGTCGCTACTGCATCGTTTCTCCCTTCCAATTTTCGCTTGAAGTTAAGCCGTTCGATGTTTATGCCTTCTTCACAAACTTGCTTAGTTAGGCGTCTGTCCTTGTCTTCGAGCTCGGATATAGGAGGTGAACATAATCAAGTGGTGATGACCTCGCAAACACCGTCAGTTGAGGAGGATTATAAGCTTGATCCATTATATATCAAAAACTCAAGAACCCGTCACTTATTAGAACAGGAATGTGCTTACAACCTTGCTCAGGATGTAGTTAATCGTGTGATTGCGCGTTCTATAAATGATGGAGGGTATGGCTCAGGTACATCGCCAATTTTGACGAGGATCGGGAGCGACAATCCAGATATTCCAATCTATAGGGCATTGTTTTCTCGAGATCATGCTACAACTTTCGATCCTCCGTATAAAAGTTATTTGCCAACTGCTGAAAATGAGCTTTCGAAAACAACTGGATCACGAAACTTCGCTTTTCAATTGGCATATAAAGGTGATCAGTTTCGTGGATGGCAAATGCAACGACCAGATTTGGAGAAGGAGTTTTGTACCGTTCAGGGAAAGTTAGTTAAATTACTTGAAACTCATTTACGGCCTGAAAATTCACTTTCTTCGAAGGCTCTAGATGTACGGTGTGCGGGAAGGACTGATGCAAGTGTCAATGCAATCGGACAAATTTGTCGCGTCCGGACAAAGCGACGCAACTTTGGACCAGGTAAGGTAAACATACAGACAATTTTAAATGCCATCAATACATACAGTGATCCGGATGAAGGAGAGCCTTCTTTATATTGTATTAGAGTTGATGAGGTTCACAGTAGCTTTCATCCAACGTTTTGCGCGTTATCTCGTGCTTACATCTACTTGATTGATCTCGAAAGCGATCAAAATCAGTTAAATGAGGGTCATGTTGGTTCTTTAAACAAAATGTTAAAGTCATGTGAAGGCGTCGAGTTGGATTATTTTGGCATGTCACATGGTAAAGTGAAAACTGAAACAACTCTGTGTACTTTGAAAAGGTCGAGAGCAACTTTAGTTGAGTACTGTGCAGAGAAAAATCCACATTCACGTCGACGTGCGGTCTGTATTGAATTAATCGGAGATCGCTTTCTCCGCCGAATGGTTAGGAAGATTGTTGGTACTGCGATACGAGAGGTATTATCAAATAAGCAAATAGTTGGAAACGAGCTCATTGATGTGGTGTTAAAGAAGGACCGGAAATTAAGTGGTTACGCTGCTCCTTCATCAGGACTTATTTTTGTTGGTGCTTGCTACTAATAATTTCCATATAACCCTTATTTTTTTCCTGTCGAAGGGCAAAATGTGGAGCATAATAAACCGAAGATCGAGTCAGGTAGAGAGTGATGATTGTGAATGTAGTGGCATAGAATAGAACAAAAGCATAAGTTCATGCCGGGATGGCCCAATTGGGTAGTAACCAGTTTTTTACGTCATTGACATTAATGATGCATACTGCATTGCCTCATATTCTTACACAAATGCTTCAATTTTTACTGAAAAGTAGTTTCTTGCTACAATGATCTGACTTATTTGATTCAATAACAGTATTATGAAGAGGAAATCATTGATTTACTTTATTTAGACTCATTTTAAAGTCATCAATAGACTAAACGTTGACACTTGCTTCTTGATTCAATCATCTGGTATATTTGAAAGGCAAATATGTAGATTTAATTAATTCTATCTTAAGATCTTCGAAAAACTTTCAATTATGGCCGTTCGTACTTGTGTCATCACCTGAACTACTATAGTCATCATCTGCGTTATTGCCACTGCTCGGATATGCATTATAAGGATTGGATTCTACCAGTTCATGTTCCTCTTGGTCATCTTCTGTTTCGTCATGATTATTGTTGCTATTAAAGCGTATGATTGTAAAGCGATTCTTTGATTTGGAAACTCGGTCCCATCTGCCTAGCCTGTGTTCTTGCCCTACAGCCGCAACACAAAATCTACCATCTGATGCTATAGCAATATCATTCACAAAACCTTGCAAGGGAACCTTGCCTATAGGGTCTATACTTCGATCCGAGAAAAGCCTACCTGTAGAAACCTGAAAATCAAACATCTTATGAGAACATGAATTTTAAGCGCACGTTGACCAGCTAGATCGTTCCTACCTTCCAAAATCGGACGAAGCCATCTTTAGAACCTGTGGCGAGAAGATCACTTCCTTTTACTAAATTGCAGCTTGCGATTCCATTTCCTGCTCCATGAGCCTCTTGCACTAAATGTGCTGGTTTCTTTTTTTCTGTTGACCAAAGCGATAGAAGGCCATCTTCGTGCCCTGTCACGAACCAATTATCCTTCACAACAGCTAAACTATCTGGGGGTTGGACCAAGCTACCACCTCGGTAAATCAGGTGGGAATCTTCTGCAAGTTTCCATGAGCGCATAGTTCTATCCCGGCCAATTGATATTGGGCGTTCTTGACGATAACAATCTATACTCATAACCGCTGCCTGATGTCCGTAAAGTGTTTCGACATATGCCATTTCATCTAAACTGTAGTGACGTATGCATCGATCTTCACTTCCTGAGAAGAGCTGTAGAGAGTTAGTGCGAAACTTTACACAAGTCACAGCTGACTTATGGCCTTTAAATTCTGTAACGGGGGCTGCATTTGAGGCATTTGATGATCTAACATCGAATATTCGAACGAGATTGTCTCGCCCGCCTACTGCTAGATATCTCCCATCGTCACTAGCATCTATAGATAAAACCTCCCCTGAACTGCAACTAGATGTATGATACGCTTCGCTCTTCTTCCATAATGGCAAAATTATTGATGTACGTTTCTCGTGTTCAACATCCCATTGAAGTACGGAATTATCCTTAGAACCGCTGTACGCTATGTTACCAGCTTTATGCAACGCAACACACGTTGGCGTTAAGTCATGTCCACGTAATTGTCTTATCTCAGCAGAATCTATAAGAGGCCCTATTTCATCTGCCAACTCACGCTCCAAAGTCCCTTCATTTGCTCGACGTTCATGTTGCAATCGATAACCAACTTTATCCATCCCACCACCATCCTCATCGTCATCCTCGTCATCGTCGTCATCATCCTCCTCTTCCACCTGAGCTCCAACCCTCGAAAGATAATCCTTTGCAAGCTTTAACTTCACTTCTTCTACCGTCCTTCTTTTCCCATTATCATCATCTGCTGCAGAAGAACTATCGTCTTCGCTATCACTGCCACTTTCATCATAACTGCTTGGATTATTGTTCAGTTCATTATCGTCCTCCGATGAGATTATTCCATCGTCAAGATCTAACTTTCCCTTTCCACGTCCTGTACCGTACAATGCAGTGGGTGTGGATACTTTACGTTTCTTGTGACGGTTCATATCGATGTGTGTGTGTGTGTGTGATGGAAAGGAAGTGTGTGGGAAAAAAGGTTTTTGGTGTTTGGTGTTTGTTCCTAGTATCACAAATTCGAATTCGGTGGTTCCGATGCATTTCGTATGTTTTTATTTCAGGGGCGTTACGGTTACGGTTACGGTTACGGTATATACGAGTAAGAGAAGAAGGGGTAAACTTGGTAGGATGAAAAGAAAACGTATACGTACTTCGAAATATAACTAATATACAAATTCTAGAACTCTTAATGGGAAGAGGAGATTTGTAGCATCATCGATATACAAATTGGATTATTGAACTTTGTTTAAGTTTCTAAAAGGTCATCTTGATGTAGAACTACTCATCAAGTCGCACCTCTTTGTTTGGAATTACGAAATGTACTTGAGTTTGCTTCACGACAAATAATGAAAAACCGAACATGCTGCATGTTGTACCCTCACTTGAGACATACCTATAGAAAGACTTCAGCTAGATAATATCGAGCATTGTATTTTACCCGACTTGAGAAAGATATCTAGTGAATCTAGTTACAACGTGTCGAACATTATCGTGAACATTTGAGTCACAATTTTAAAGCGCTAATTGAAAGTAGACAAAATCGTAAGGAGCAATTACATATCTATAAAAACACCAAGACCACTTTCTGTCGCTTTGTCTATGACAAAATCAGCTGTTGCGACATCCTGAATTGCCGTTCCGACCGATTTGAAAAATGTAGCATCTAAACTAGATGAAGAGTTGTTAAACTCTTCCGTAAAGGAAGTATTATCATTCAAAAGTTCAGCAAGTAAACACGCGCGTGTGCCTTTGGCTTTTACATTTGCTAAGTTCCTCAGGTCTCCAACGTCCAGTGCTCCAGGTGTATCATAGGCGACAAACGATCGTCGCATAGATTCAACATCAACTTCTTGCATAGAGTTTGTGTATGAACCAACACCATTGATGTGAACACCTTTCTTTAACCAATCTCCCGAAAACAATGGGTTGAACGAATTCGTAGCCGTCACAATAATATCTGCTGAGCGAAGAGCATTCTTCACGTTGGGCTTATCTGAAGATAATACAACTGATATGTTGCACAACCTTCCGTCTCTGAAAGTCTTGATATCATTCTTTGTTTGATCCCTCAACTTTTCCGCTCTTTCTTTAGATCTATTTACTATAGTTATTTTCTTAAAATCCAATGTCTCGTCGCTATCTGATGACCATCTACACTTCGATAGAGCTAAGATATGCATTTGGGCTTGAAGCCCAGCGCCAAAGCATACCAATTCGAGAGCAGGATAATTATCATTACAAACATTTAGACCCTTTGCGAGTCTATGAAGGCACAAGACTTCCGTTGCAACAGCGCTACCAGCAGCAGTTCTCGCAGCAGTAAGATGCGTCGCAGCAATAACAGCTTTCGTCTCCCCAGTGACATTATCTAACATCATAATAGTCGCCGGTACTATCGGTTTGCCCATCCTCGAATTCCCATCACGTACCGAAACAACTTTCACACCCAACGCACTGCGCTCTCCCTGCTGCTGCTGCTGCTGCGTATAAAGTGCAGGTTTAAACAGAGTGCAATCACCAACACTTGTATTCATAGACGGAATGCTTATCCGAGGAGGTACGAATGCAATATTCTCATCATGTAAAGATGCCAATGCCTTTTTATTAATATCAATAAGCTTTGTAAAAGATAGTTTTAGGATTTTCCATACTTCCTTTTCGGTTAATACTATCATAACTCTCGTCTATTGTATTGTTCTTTCCTCCTCCTCCTCCTCCTCCTCTCTATTCTATATACGGTATGTATAAAATGATACTAATACCCCTCAGGCAGAGAGGCTATGCGATCATATAACAACTGCTACTATGTACTCCTCTTCCAAACCAGAGTAACTGATGAAGAGGATGAGAGATAACTACGAAGTGTAATCTATCTCTGGTATAAAAGTAAAGAAAAGTTGACAAAATAAGTATCGGTAGGGTGTGTGTGTGTGTGTGGGGTCTGGGGTCCTGTCTCCTGTCTCCTGTCACAAGTACAACTCGTAGAGATGTCACGAGTCACGAGTCACAATCATCTCATTGTGCGAACGTTTTGACTTTTGTCCGTACGTACACTCACTCAAAAGAATACCGGCTAATATTCGTATCCTCTAAACTTCGCATAATATAAATCAGCTTATGGTCGGCTTGCATCGACAAAAAATGCTGCCAAAAACACACAAGAGAGAGAAAGGAAGAAAAAAAATGCCAAAATGACACACGAGATGTTTCACACATCATTGTATATATATATATTATTACAAAACAATACACGGAAACTCTCTCTTTGATACATGAATAGTCATGAACAACGAAGATACACAAAGACCTTCTTCTCGAAAAGCACCCATACAGTCGGCATGTATTGACAGGCGTCAGATGACACAACGTCGATTAGAATTTTCCAATGTTATTCGAAAGAAAAGAAGGTCCGAACGGGTTTCAAAACGGAGATTTACTGGTGAAAGTGGAAGGGTTAGTGTGAGCGGTAACGATGCAGCTAAGTCGGCGAATGTTCATGAACTGTCTCAGTTTGCAATATTGGCCAAGAGAGTGGATCGTGAATGTCCTTCCTCCGAGTCTCTGTCGGCTTTGCAGATCTATTTATCTTCTTCGAATGAGGCATCGAGTCAAGATTCTATTCTTAAGGATTGCGATGGTTTGACGATTCAGGATGTGGAACAGTTTCTCTTCCCTGCGTTGGTTTCTGTGCTGATGTCGGATGTTAGTAGTTTTGATGATAAGTTGAACTCTGCAAGAATATTGACGAATCTGTTTGCGGATTCTTTTATTTCGAAAGTGAAGGATGAAATCCTGGAACAAGTTATTTTAGGAGTAACAAAAGCTTTGTCTGTGTGCATTGCTTTCGTGGCGAAAGATAAAAGTGAAGTTAATGCTAAAGAAATACTACTACTGGCAGAGCAATTATCATGGGCGCTTGGAAATATCTGTGCCGACAATTTAAGTGCAAGGATAATATCGATGGAGAAGGGTGCGTTAGAAATATTAGTTAGAGGCCAAAATATTAGTTTCATTCGAAAAAATGCCGAGCTCTGTCGGAATTCTGCATGGGCACTTTCAAATCTTGCGAGAGGAAACGATATTAGCGCGTTGCCCTTCCTCGTAGCTTCCACTTTTGCGTATGGTTATTCTGACGCTGGTGTTCGCGACGATGATACTTATCTTAATGTAGACATAATTGTGCAAATACTGTTGATGACCGACGAGCAGAATCATTGGGAAGAAGTGAAATGCGATTTATGTTGGCTTCTTGCCTTCTTGACAGCAAAAGAAGACGATGCGGTTCGGCTTTTGTGCAAGGATGTAGCTTCATCTCAACTTTGCTCGGTCCTGCTGGATCGTTTTCTTCGAACCTACTGCGAGTTTAAGCAATCGGGTAATTTGATAAAATTTACGACGCGAGCAATACCATGTATTCGAACAATAGGTAATATCATAACATCTTGCAACGGGGTGTACGTGAGGTCGATTTTGAATAACCAACTTAGTGTACCGTTACCAGAAATGATTTCGAAATTGGTGGAATTACCATTACAAAGCGACAGTTTTGGTAACCCTGCATCTTTTGAAACTCTTAAGGAAAAGTACGCGTTGAGCTCGGAATCGATGTGGATTGCTGGAGCTTTATTGGTTGATGCAGGACGAGTTGATACGAGTGAACCGAATGGGAAACATCCATCAACAGCAGTTTGTCAAATACTATGTCCTTCACTATGTTGTATCATCTCATCACCGGCTACAAAACTAGAGATGAAACGGGAAGCTACATTTGCATTGTGGAATGCCGTGTCCTCACCTCCAGGGATTGAGAATAAAAATTACGACTTGGAATTCGCTGATGGTTTATTGTTAGACGTCGCCCGTTATGAAGGATTGATTTCTTCCATAGCTCAATCTCTTTTGACAGCTTTTGACACAGACGCGAATCTTGCAGCTTTACTACTTTTGAGCGCGATGTTGCTCCGTTTACAACAAGATTATGCTTTCCATAATTCGCTGAAGCGGCGGCTTAGGGAGATGAATATCGTCGAATCGCTCGATAATATCTGTGAACGAGCATCTTCTTCATTTTATGGTAGCAATGAAGATGCAACCAATAGATGTGCTGAAATCGCTGCGGATTTGTTAGACGATTTCTTTCTGGATTCATCCGAAAATGGAGACGATGACTTAAATATTGTTCCAGAGAAATTCTCTTTTACTGGAGAACTTGAACAAACAATCTTCGTTCCAAGCTCTGGATCGCATGAAGCATCATCTTTAGGAAGGGGCCGAGGCAGGAATCTTCCTGCGTGGATGAATAAATAGGGATAGGATAAGCTAATTGACTATGCCCGACACAAACACACACAAATAGTAAGTTCTATAAGAAAGTTGCAACATCGTTACAGAGAAGTTGATTTTAAAATTACGAAGTAATTCCCACTTTCGAAACCGCTTTCCATCACTTCTAATCCCTTTGTTTCTTGTACCAACTGCTCAAGCTCCCCATTCTCATACAAATGGCAATACCGTTGAAAGACTACTAGGCCGTTTTTCGCATTTAGCTGCGCTCCTTCGTAGGCATCTGCATACATTTCGGAAGCATTGGATCTACATCTTTCATTTATATTAACCTTCTCAAGATATCGAGGCTGTGCATTGAACGGTACAAAGGCATCTGTTACTGCAAACTTGCGTTTACTATTACCGTCTTGATCTATTGCCCACGCTTGTACATTAATGAGCCCACCAACCTTGACGACTCGACGCAACTCACGTAAGCACTGTAATCTTCTTCCAACAGTGCTTAAATGATGCATCACAGCTATGCAAATTGCAGCATCTTTGGGTATTCAAATATTAAGATTAGTCATAACAAAATATAGCAAATGAATACACACATGCGAATCTTACCACAGCTCTCGGTACGAAAGGGGAGGTTCATACAATCAGCGACCAAAACATTGGGCCTAGCGCTCGCTTTACTCTGATCGTATGCCACCTGTCTGAGGTCCTTGCCACCGTCAGTCCCGCCAAGTGCGGTTCTAAGCAGTGGTTCACTTATATCTGACCCAACTATTATCGATCCTGCTTTCCAAGCAGCAGCGAAGTATTTCCCATCCCCACAACCCACATCTGCGATGATAGATCCCTTCGGTAACATTTCTATGAAGTCAGTGGCTTTTGGCCATAGTATTCCTCTCTTACCGCGAGTATGATGCCATTGAGTTGCAATAGCATCATATACCGCATGTACATTTTTCTTTTCGCACTCTGGGGTCAGAAAGTTGTCTACTTCTTCATCTTGCTGTACCCGGGGTGGAAATAGATCGGACTGATACAAATCAAGACACGTCACTTTTCCAGAAGAACCAGAAGGTAGAGAAAGTGCTGTCCTAAGTGTCAAGCTCACTCGCAATTGCCTACGCACAACTTTTCCTTCTATAGTATCAGTCATTCTTCCAACGATCATGTGTTCCCACTCGTATCGTGCTGACCCACTCATGAGCACTATTGATCGACGCGGTAAGTGCACAAATTTTCTGTCGGTAGGCTTCGTACCACCAACTTTTCGAAATTCCATTACACAATCGCTGTTTAGGGAAATACTAAGCAAGCCGTCTTCGAATGCAGAAGGAGTATCAACATGAGAACCAATCCCTTGCCCGGGTTTATATTCATTTACCGTTAGTTGGTTAATATTTGGAAATGTCATCATCTTTTGGTCGCTAACAGAATTAAATTGATGGCGTCTTACTTTTTCAATAACTCCCGCGAGTAAGTCCCACCCTTTCCGACGCTGCACAGCTAGTTCCAAAAAAGTAGATAAACTATCGATTTGATCTTCATTTTGACTTACTTTTGGGAGTGGTGGACACAGTCCTTTCTCCCGAAGCACGTCAGAAGTTGCATAATCAAAAACGTAACCGTAATGCTGTACACGCCTACTGACTTTTCCACCGCTAGGCCTATCTTGTTCTGGAAACCAGGCAGCAGCAGCAGTTGGACCAGTAACAGTTGCCAACAAAATGTCTTCCATTTCCTCAGATATAAAATCATTAACGACACAGAGACCAGGTACAATCACATGTTTCGTATTCGATGTACACTCACTTCTCGAAGGTTCCCCTCTTTCATTACAAAGTTGTGAATCATTCTTTATTTTTGCATTCGATTGATGATTTATATCGGCCCAGTCAGCAAAAAATTTTCGAGACAAAAATGTGTCATTGATATTTTCACCTTCACTAGATTTGACAAGATATGGCGTATTGCCTGTAATTTTTATAAATTTTCCTTGCATAGCAGCTATTACAGCCATTGCATCTTCGTTCGTCCTCATCCCAACGTAGACGTAGTCCTTTCCATCAAACTCCCACAATTCAACACCATCGCCACTTGAATCAAAACAATTCAGGATTGTACGTAAATATTGGCTAAATCGTGAAGAATCGAAAGGTACATCCCTTAACCCACTCACGTACACAAACCTTGTCGATCTCCTCTGACTTTCTAGCTGCTTTAAAATCTTTTCGTTCGAGCCATAAGCACCACCGGCTGATGCTGGGGGATCCACTAATCTGCGAAACTTAGGTGGACTCACCCGTGGCCAAAACGGGCTTTTTGGTTGAGGAGCGTCCGTTAGCCGAGTAGCTTGAAGGTTCTTTCTACTAAATAATTTGTCCTTATCAAGGTCGGATATCGGAATTTCCAGTGCAAATTGTATGTTTTCAAATGAATAATGTTTCAGGATATCATAAGGCGAAATACCCTCTTCACGGACATACCTGCTCACAGTCAATGCATCCTGTTGCGAATGAAAGACAAGGTCACACTTCACAAAATTCTTTCTCAAGGAAACGTGAACAGGCGATACGGGGAGAAGTTCTGTACGTTTCAAACTATCCTCCACATGAGCCTGAAGGGATTCATGCACTCGCTGCGATATTTCTTCATCCGGTACCATCATCTCCCTTGCCAACCCCTGCTTCCTTTCATAGTTTCTGAATGAGCTTTCATTTAAGAACTTCAAACATTTTGGAAGAAACGTGCCCTGGAGGCAAATGTAACCTTTCGTATTTGGAGGAAAGGGAGGTTCGTGAGGCAAAACTGACCTCAAGGATAATAATTGAGGATCCCCTTTTGGTGAGCTCATAACTTCAGCTTTTTTTCTCTCTCGTGAGATGAATAGAGGTTTTGGAAGTGTTCCAAGAGATATTTGAATAGGGTAGTGAATTGGTTGTTAGAGATAATGGGATAATGAGACAGACAATGATAGATCAGAGAGAGGAAAAATAAATTGGGGGAGATTGGTGGTTTGTGTGGTTTATTATTATTTATTATTGGCTCTACGAGTCTACGGGTACTCGTACGAAGAAGAAGGGTACGAAAAACGACAAATGACACATTTTACATTTTACATTTTCGCACACAGAAATCGGCCCTGCATCGAAAACTTTTTACTCAATTTACTAGCATCTCAACTCTCAACACTGATATTGATTAATCTATTAGATGAAAATAAGCGTAATACATAACAACTAAGGCTATACCTTAAAAGAGTATCAAGAGTATCATAAGGCAGGTACAGCGTTATCTCAACATTATCAACGTATGAGCCCTTATCTGAAAACTGACTTTTCGCTTATAGTTGCAAAGGTTATTTACTGTATGCCCACTCTTAATTCATGGATTCAAATTCAATACATCACAAAATGAAATCTTGAACGGGTAGTCGCTCAAAATTATTCGCAGATTTTTATCTATATCTATACCCCGGAAATCAAGTTTTCAATCTCGAAACGGCTACGTGATGAATGAAACGTGCCATCTCGTTGGGCATCCATGATGATTGCAATACTCTACCATCATCACCAACTTTCACCAATGGAGTATTTCCACTGTGTAACACATTTCCACAATGACCACCTTGGTTAGTGAAAAGGAATTTTGAAGTTTTCGCAAAGGAAGAAGAAGGCCTCGCATCTCCAGGCAAAAACGGATCATCTTGCGAATTAACGACATAAAGTGGAACAGATACCCTGTCCAACTTTTTCGCAATCGAGCTGCGTTGATAGTAGTCCTCGGCATCACGAAAACCATACACCGGACATATTACCGTATTTTCCAAGTCCCTTATTGTTTCACATCTGTCGACATCTTCAGCGTCAAAGGGTACATCTATACTTGGATTCAGTGCTTGAGCCTTCGATTTATATTTCAGTTTCCTTAACAAATCCTTGCCATAAACATTGAAGGAAAAAAAGTTCTCGGGACCATTCAGACTATCTGTAGTTACTGTTGTATCCAACGGACAAGAATTCACTGCTGCACCGACGACATTATATTTACCGAAAACTGACTGCTTGGCTTCTGCCAGAAAATTTACAATGACACACGCACCAAGTGAAAATCCACTAAGGAATATTGGTCCTTCCAATTTCGATTTCTTTAAACTTAAAAAGTATTCCAAGTCATCAGTAAAACTTAAGTGATATCCGCCTGGAGTACGATTGAGTTCCCCACTGCAACCACGAAAATTTATGTCTGCCAAAAAAAACCCAATTTAGTGCACTAAACAATAATCATAAATAATTTGTGTCTATAATATCTACGGCATTCAATTAAACCTTATCGAAAAATAGTTACTTACATGCTACATCAAAGCCTTGAATATGATAACTTGTCGCCAAGTCCCGAGGCAAATCTTTGTCTGAACTACTTTCAAGACCATGAGTGAGCACTACTGTCCCTAATGTGGGACTTCCAGCCGGTGAAAACTTCCAGTCTACATCGAAAAAATCTCCATCCTTCGTTGTAACACGTTCACGTTCGTCCCATTTAATAAACGAATCACCACACTCATCGGTGGCAGAAGAAGCAATGATCCTTGACAAAACGGTGAATAGATTGTCACGATCGTTGTCCCAGTACAACGTAGATGAGCGAAATAAACCGCCAACAATCGTTTGAAGGTGCGAATTTGAAAACAGAAAGTGCGGTTGGAAAGTTCCCGGCTTGTACGAATCTAAAATTTCTCGGATTTGCGCATCGGAGAAAAGAACCGGCAAAGAACAATCATCATCATCGTCATCATCATCATTCAAACGACATACTTGTTCATTTTCCGATGAACGTTTTAATAACCGAACATCATCAGAATCTATTGCAGACACCATCGACCGTTCCTGTGCATCTCCTGCAAAAATCTGTGACTTCGACCATGTTTTCGTCAAACGTTGCGAACGGGCACCGCAGTTCGATGATGATCGCGAATTTATGAGTGCATTCGAATGTTTCAAAAATATAAGTCCACCTACAAGTAACGTACTTCTCGCAACTGTCATGATCATTGTTAATATTACTTTGATTTTTTATTACTTATGGTTAAGGATTT
>Ga0209092_10003571_pt1 | contig 13439 bp, 10 predicted proteins | sample FraStrMetagenome_FD_187446 | JGI IMG/M metagenome (GOLD analysis project Ga0209092, IMG submission 187446) | Marine eukaryotic phytoplankton communities from Arctic Ocean - Fram Strait ARC3M Metagenome (SPAdes) (version 2) | ecosystem: Environmental > Aquatic > Marine > Oceanic | place: Fram...
CACACACCATTACCGCCACCACCAACAACAACAACAACAACAACAACAACAACAACAATGGCGGTGACGAGTTGGATGAGGAGGAAGACATTGAAAAACTTCAAGAGGAAATTCGTAAGATGGAAGAAGAAGCTGCTCGCATATCCAAACAAACCGAGGAATTGAAACAATCGTCCGCCACTGCCGATACTCCTAATAATAATACTAATAATATTAATACTAATAATAATAATACTAATAATAATACTAACACGAGCAAGGATCACGAACAGACGGATCCTAAAACCAAGCAAGATGGATTTAGCGTGTACGTGGGTCAGGTGGAGTACAGTGCCAAGCCGGAAGAATTGCTGGCACATTTTCAACCGTGTGGTGTCGTAGAGCGTGTGACGATTGTGTGTGATAAAATGACGGGTCATAGCAAGGGATATGCTTACATTGAATTTCAGACGGAGGAGTCGATGCACAATGCGGTTAAATTGAACGGATCGACGTTTAAAGATCGTGAGTTGAAAGTTGTGCGCAAACGTGTGAATGAACCTGCGTTTCAACGGGGTGGTGGTGGTGGTGGTGGTGGTCGTGGAGGGAGGGGACGTGGTGGTCGAGGGCGTGGGCGTGGAGGGAGAGGAAGATTTCGGGGAGGGAGAGCTGGATTTTATGGAGGACGGGGAGGTTACAGAGGAGGTGGTGGGTATGGTGGAGGAGGACGGGGTGGTGGACATTACCATCAGCCATATTAATGAAATGAATGTGATCCTGTTGCATGAGATGTGCAATTTTAGATTGATTTGTCGAGGGTGCTTTTTACTTTTGATGTATTGTATGTAAATTCGAGCATAGTAGCTATATAGTTTTTATTTTAAAAAGATCGAAATGGTAGTTGTTGAATCAAAATCACTACCTAACTTTGGAGGACGTTTATGTTACAAGATATTTTTTTTTTAATTTTTATTCGGATGAAGTTCTTGAAATGATCCCTGAATGAAGATGAATTTTCAATTTTCATATAAAGGAATTGTCAATGTCTCCAGAGCTCAGGAGGAAGTGCGAAAACGTATATTTTTTAAAGATCCACTCCTTTTGTGCCACTCACTTCTTCACATACATAAATGTTGTAGTTTAAAATGTTCCTAAATAAACACCCCCAATTCCATGAACCAATAGCATATAGATGTGAAGCATTGACCTTGGATTTATGTACATGATTTCTTCTTATTTTTTACAAAGAAATTCGCTCATATCTGCAAATATGTAGTGAGAAAACAGCACATTAGCTCGTCCAAATGACGATATTGCGCATCAGTATGCATGTGGTGAGGCCGCCTTCATTGATCGATTTAGTTATATATTAATAATTTTCTTCGTAAAACAAACGGACAACGGCAATGTTTAGTCGTCAACTGTCTCTGTCTCTATGAATCCTGTAGTCTTACAATCATGTAGTTCGCAATCAATGTAAGAAAGAAAAATTTCCGTTGCGAGTGAAGCTCCAAAGAAATGTTCAAGCAGCTCTTTAGTCAAATTGAAACTTATCATTGGACGTGGCAAATTGGCCGCGGAGTAGTACATTCTTAAAATTGTTTCTGGAATATTTGTTTCGCAATTGCAACTTTGGATAATATGTAAGTAGGACCGAAATGTTTCCTCATCAATTGTCAATTCAGCCACGACTGATATTGCCTTTTCGTATAAAATTTCGTTGAGTATTCTTTTGGAATAACTTTTGTTGATGCTAGTAATTAGACCACGCAATATAGACTTTTTACGTTCTATGCATGAAATAGCCTCACTGATTGGTGTTTCACCACCAATATCTGTCATAAGGACACCTTGAGGAAAAACTGCGAGCAGTAACTCCGAAGCAGGAAGGTTTGAATAAAACCCAATTGCAGTATGAATTGGTAAATAGCCACGTGTATCCTGTATTCGTGCAGCTTCTGGAGCAGTGAAAAGCATTCGTTTAACAATCAATTGAGGTGCTTTCTTTGCTAAAATATGAAGCGGATTCTCGCGGTGTTTACCATCAACCCACAGTATAGCGTCCTTGGTCATATTTGGTGGAAACTTGGACAAAAATTGGTCAACTTCGCTCCATGGTCTGGAGAAATAGGTTGCTTCATAAGCCAGAATATGGAGCGGTAAGGTATAACCATTGGCGTTGTAGTGCAATGAACCAATATTATTGATGATATAATTTTGGTTTCTAAGCTCATTATAATATTCGAGGTGAAGCTTTCTTCTAGAGGCAATTCCCTTCCCAATTTATATGTATATATTTTGGAAAGCAAACCGAAAAAAATCTCAAATTTAAGAAGGAAAAATTATCGAAAAGCAGCTCTGTAGAAGATCAAACAAACACAAGATGGAACTAAACCTAACTTACAAGCTTCATATAATGTTCATCATCTAAAGTTATTATGTCGTCACCTTCACTTTCATCAAAAGTACCATGTTTTCTTAAGATAGCTAACATAAATTCTTTCATTTTACTTAAATCTTTTTCCATTTTCCGAAATTGCAGTTAAGCCTGCATTACATACAGAGTGTGAAATAGAAAAAATAGTGACTAAACTTAAAACCCCGGTACCTGTAAGTATTCTCTCTCTCTCTAGGTCTACCGGTCTACGGCAGCTATAGGAACATGAAATTCGAATCTTCCACACACCTGCTGGTACAAGAGTAGAAGTTAATAAAATATAAAAAAGCATACAGTTAAAAAAAAAGTGTGATAGGTGATACATGTACACAGTACACACACGTATTAATACGTTTTACGGAAGTAACCTAAGTTACAAACGCCTTTCTGGCTATAATAACTACTTCGAACTATGTACATAAATGTACATTTGTATGTCCAATTTCCTCTCCACATATTCTAAATTATGCGATCTACAACCGTTACAAGAGTGTTCACTTGAAAAAATTCCTCCGAAGCAACACAGACCCCTTAGGTTTTGACCGAAAGTACATGACGTGTCCACGAATCACCGAAGGACCCATGAAATACCACCGGCGAAGTGGGTCAAAATGCGCGAAGCGGTCAAAATGCGCGAAGTTGACATCTTTTTCTATGGTTTTTCATCCATCCAGCTGCCAGCTGCTTTGCAAAAAAGTAACCTCTCTCTTCGAATTCGAACTTGAACATGAAACATATCTTTTATCACAAAAACATTGAAAAAAGAGTTTTCTTCCATTCTTTTCCATTCTTCCAAATTATTATATCTTGAACTTGAAAACAAGAAGTACCTTGCAACTCAGCAATCTTGTGAAAGCAACTTACACATTATTGAAAATTCAACCACAGATAGAACCAAAAGAAAACTAAACAGAATTATGTCAGCCAAAGCCGGAAAAGATCAAAGCGAAGTTATCCTAGTAGGATGTGGATGCCCTCTACGTGGAATGGGATGGTATCATGCCGTGCAAATGATTGGAAATGAGTGTCCTTCGACAAAGCTCTGTTACATTGTCGAGCCTTGGTTTATGGGTGCAGGTATGTAGGTATATAGCTTTGTAATAAGTGATGTATGTGTTGTGTGGCTGTTAGAACAGGATGGATTTGTATGTATTCATATACATATTATATTGTATATATATATGTATATGTGTGTGTGTATGTTTATTATGTATATATTGAAAATGTGGAGTTCACTTTATGCATTCTTTGGCAGGAGCTTCTGGTCCCGGAGGTGCTGAATTTGCCGAGTTTCAAAAAGATAGTAAGGCCAATCATGGCATTACGTTTCTTAAGTCGCTCAGTGACCTTCCAGATGTTCCGGAAGGGACCAAACGTATGGCTTTGATTAGTGGACGTACCATGGATAATCCTCGATTGTTGAAGGAATCCATCGCTGCTGGATGCAGTACCATATACCTTGAGAAACCTGGTGCTCCTACTGTAGGAGAGCTTGAAGTTATGAAAGGAGAAGCTGCTGATGCTGGCGTGACGGTGCTCATGGGATATAACAAGAATGTATGTAAATACGTTTCGAATGTCCGCGACTATGCCAAGGATTTGGAGGGAAGTCATGTGACCTTCGTCAGTAATAATACCTATGAGAGTACCCCTGAGAGTCTCGGTGAATGTTTCGAGCGAAATGCTGAGGGCATGCTAAAAAATATGGCCATTCACGAATTGGCTTTGTTGGTAAGCTTTTATGATGTGAGTGTGGATAATATTGAGAAGGTAGAAGCGGACAAGGAGTTTTCAAGCTGCCAGACTCTTGCTGGGCCATCTGGTAAGGAATGGACTGATTTTGATAAAATTAAGTTTACCATTACGACCAAGACTGGAAAGGCTGTCAGTGTGCAAGCTGATCGTTGTGGCGGAGATACTTCCTACGCTTTTGTGTCTGACTCTAGTGGTAAAGAAGTGTTCCGTCATTGCATGCCGGATGAGGAAGATAAAGCCAATGTTGACGTTCTTGCGAAGAAATACCCAGGTGCCATGCCTTACTTCTTCTCGCAGGATCCTGATTATATCACTGTCAAGGAACGTGTTGCCAAGCAGTGCGCCACTGGGATGGAAGCTACTGGAATTGCTACAATCGACATTGCCTGTGAGACTCTCCGTGTTGCCGAATATCTTACTCCTCTTTTGAGAGAACAGCTTCTGTAACTCGCTGCCACAGGAAATATGTTACCTTAAAATATATAGTTTAGCACAATTTTGTCTGAAATGGTGTGCTTTCACGGAAACATGTGATAGGATGCGGTCCACGTTATTTTTTGTTTAGATTTCTACTTATATATGCATGAGTTCTCCATTATTACGTTAGACGATATAACTTTCTATCATATCTCCATTGTTATCCAGCTCAATACACGACGGGGTTAATTTTGATGAAAAAATCCGACTACCTCTCTATAGAGACTTTTTATAACTTAATATAAGCTAGCATATGTAAAAAGAATCGGAATAAGAAGTGTTTTCAAAATTATGAATTGTTAGACGATGCAACTTTCTATCATGTCTCCATTGCTGTCCATCCCAATACATATGGGATCTCTTTTTGACAAAAGAAAACAGAGAGGTATAGCCGTTTTTCAACTAAATGTAAGTTAGTATGTGAAAGCTAATATTAATGACGTCGAGTAACAAAGTAAATATTGATTGCTAAAGAATGAGCTGTAGTTTTATACCTTAAATATATGATTTGTTTGTAAAGATGCGTTTTTCATACAAAGCAAATTTCATTGTCATCAATATGCGTTTTACAAAATACGATCTTTGCTGCATCAACCGCCTTTCTAGCTTTAGCTTTAAAGGCAACAACAAGCCCATGATCCTTTATTTCGCGAAAGAAGATATGCGCCATCTGCGTGCGAAGCAGTTTCCAAGCAGCATACTTTTCAATCGCACTGGCAGCCTTAGAATGAATCAACTCAAAGAAAAAACTCGGAGTAAGAGTGTGATCTCCATCCTCCAATTCTGCAACTTCCTCCCAAGCCATTTGAAGGAGTTCCGGAGAAATATTCAATTCATTCTCAAGCTGATGCTGTGAGGCCTCATGAATGCCTTCGAAATCACTAAATAATTTCGATGCTTGACCTGGCGAATTGGGGCATGGTACTGAATACAGTATAGCCTTACTAGCAATTTGAAACGTTTGTCCTGTAGACGACTCTACTGTGTACCTGACTCCACCGGAGGATTTGTGATCGAGCTTAAGGATCTTTCCAACATAAGATCGGTTCTTTTTTTCTTCAAATTCGACAAACGTTCCTACAGCTAACGCATGACCTGTTTCCTCCCCACTGGATTTTTTAGCTTCGCAAACAGTCTTGCTTAGGAAAATATATGGCGCTGTGGAAATACTTTGTTTTTGGAGGAAGCTTAGATCATAAGGATGATGGTAATGATGACGAGACGACGTTACGAATGCATTTGTTTCGAATCCCAAGAATCCAATAGTTGTCAAGACAGCAAATAATGAATACATTTTTAGGATATATTTAAATTTATAAGTTTTATGTGACATTATGAGTTATGCGGAAAGCATCTTTCACGAGATTTGTATTTCGTGTATCGAGAAAAGAGTAGATCTAGATAAAGAAAAGAAGCATATATCTTACCGGTAGATTGTGCTATGAAGTGCGTGTTTTTCGAAGTATTTCAAAAGGTTTTTGACACCTTGTTGAACTTTCGAAGTAACTTAGTTCATAGTCGTTTGCTTATCATATGCATATGTGTATGCGGTGTACAGACGTACAACAGACCTAACTACTCGTACGCACTACGCGTGTACTGGTATGGGAAAAGGCAACTGAGAGATACGTATGTATGATCTCCAATTACGTATTAGTATAGCTAATAGCAGCTTTCATGTCAAATCACAATGATGTAAAAAAATGAAGATCACATGGCAAAAAACTTTATATATTATCTTGATGATTGGTAAAGCATTAGATTTTAAGATGTTTCATCATTCGTAGAAACTGTCATTTACAATATCCCTATAATCAAAAGTCATTTTTACCATCACGCAAATATTAATAAAAAAAAGCTGGAATCTATGGTGTAGGCTAAATGTTAGATACGATAATGTTTTACATTTCATTTGAAACATGGCTGTATCAAATTCGTTTTTGCCATCATAAATATTTTCTTAAATTGATAATTTAACACCTATTTTGATTAGTAACTGTTAGGATTACATTGATAACGTATTGTTCAAACGTTGAGGCATATTAACAATTGCCATGATATTACTTTGAATTTAAATCTCCTAAACTATCTTATACTGAGCCATTTCTCAAGACTACGTGTGCTCCAGGAATTGCATCCGAAGCCTGAACAGCCCATGTTGCACGTGGTAATAAAAGTAATGTATGGACGAGCAGACAGGCCTCTATAAAGACGGAGCAAAACTGCTGATCTGGTGCGTATGGTCTCGAAAATTATGTACCACTACTGCTTGGATACTTTTTGATGCACATGTTGTAATAATATATGTACGCTATAAACATGCATGTATATGGTATATTGAGAATAAAATACAAATTAAAAATATCCGAGCAAACGCGCATACTCAGTGGCTACTCCTAAAAGGGCATAAGATATTGAGAAATGGATGCTAATAATTTAGGCACTTAAAACAACAATGCAACTAAATACTTCCATTTCTTACTTAGCATATTCAAAAAGATGTATCATATATGATTGTTCATAACTTCCTATCTGAAGTCGGTTTAACACAAGAATAACATCTAAAGAATCCATTTTTTAGTTCCTCGACCAAATCATCACCTCTAATCTTTATTCAACTTTTTGATCTGTTCTCAACTCTCTTCGTGTTTTGTAAAAATCGGGACGATTTAATCGGCAATATTTATCGTTTTTAACATCGTGTTCAGCAGGTATTCGATCTATTATTTAATATAATGTAGATAGCGTATGTTAATGATAAATCTTAGGAAGAACTAAAGCAAGGGCGCATAATAAGCATCACAATTCGCATATTTGTTTTCAACAATTGATCTTGTTCGTAAACTTGCCAAAGAGGAGTATGATATTGATTATTGCCACCCTCAGCTATTTCTGGTTCTTTCGTTACTTTTTGTAGAAATAATGGATTATACAAATAACTTCTAGGTACTGAAATATCAAAATATTAGCACCGTCTCACATACATATATGTGGTACTATTCAAATAATATTCCGTTCTGGTATTTAATCCATTATCTGAAAATGGAGTCATCCATTATACGGGATACCGTTTGTCATAGCCTTTTTGATTTGAATGTGTTACGAAACAATTATTCAAATGTGTCACAAAATTTTCCTGTAACAATTATATTGTGGATCCCTGTACCATGTTTATTGATTATTTTTTTCTACACCACGTGCAACGGTAATACAAATAACTCCCAGGTACTTAAATATCAAATTACTGGCATCTTGTCACATACATATATGAAGTTCTATTCAAACAACATAATTCAGTTGTTGTATCTATCCATTATCTGAAAATGGAGTCATCCATTATACGGGATACCGTTTGTCATAGGCTTTTTGATTTGAATGTGTAACAAAATTATTCAAATGTATCACGAAAGTTCCTGTAATAATTATATTTTGGATCCCTGTACCATGTTTATTGATTACTTCAAGTATTTTTTTTCTTCACCACGTGCAACATCGATCCTCAATTTATAATTTATATCCTCAACTTTTTCCATTAGAGTCTACTTTCATGATTCACTTGTTGACATATACATTGTGTATTGTGTAGTTATTTAATGAACTTCTTGCAGCGACAAAAAAAGTCATGGTTCAGAAGTTCGATTAAGTTAATAGCGGAGAAGAATGTTCCTAACGTAAATATCATCTCGATAAATAAAAAGTCTTTATCACATACCATTATACCATTTAATATACCGGTACATGTATGTAGTTTTATATAATCCGAAATGCCAGTTTTCTGTTGAACTTCACAATTTCGATTTTCAAAAGAAGTCAAAGTTCACATGATTGACCAGAAATGCGAATCTAACGCCTTCTCTCACATGATAATACTTAAGTAGTGAATATCACATTGACATACGTAATACATGTTTCTACACATTTCTTTTCTCATTACCGCTTATATATATAAGGGGAAGATCAATAAATCACATCTCTTTATTCTCTGTGAAACAAGATTGCCTGTGCCCATCCGAACCCGGACCCAACAATTATTAAAATTCATCTCCGCATCGAACCAAACCACAGAACACCACACACTATACAACATGTACTGTGTTAATACACTTAAAAATAATAATTATTAATACATACATGTACACATCCGATTTATTCCAAAACCATTCACTTCCATCTCGAGTGCATATTATACATTCCACGAAAACATGCCATCCACATGCCGCCTCCTACGACTCGTGCTCCTGCTATTGCTCTATACCTTCACAACGGCAGACGGCAAAGCTACATTACAGCCCACGTTAAACTCAAACCCAAACTCAAACCCACTTCGATCCCTGAACGACGTTCCAACGTACATTGCAGAAACTCAATTCGATTCCTTTTACAGCGTGAAAGGTATCGCCTTCGATGTACAAGTCTCAACGAATGATATCACGATTACTCAAATCGATATACATACCAATAGTGAAATTGAAGAAGCTGTGGAAGTTTGGAGCAGAGTTGGATCCTGGGCAGAAGGTTACGATCCTGCTGCATCGTCCTCGTTGGATCCGTGGCCGTGGACTGTGAGTTATTGCGGGGTTCTGACGGGAAAGGGGAAAAATGTTTGGACGCCGGTACCGACGGAACGTACGAGTTATATATACGGTGCGGCCAATTCCGACGTAGGTTTGTACGTGACGTTGAGTGAAAGTGGTGGGAATTTACAGGTGCAAGAGGCATTCTTTACACCTGATAATACGGGTATATTTTCAACCGATCACTTGTCCATATTGCCAGGTGCGAGTATGTTCTATGTATTTCGTGTGTTTAGTAAGGATCGTGTGTTTTCTGGACGGCTGCATTATTCCATTGGTTCGTATGAAAAGGAATGGCTCGATGATGATATTGTTTTGCAAGAAACAGATGAATGTAGACCGTCTCAAGTCCCTTCGCTAATTCCAACTATGCATCCGAGTATTTCTTTTTTGCCTACCACCCCTTTGCCAACGGCGCTAGAGACGTTTATACCGAGTGGGATTCCTTCGATTTTGCCTACAATGATGCCTTCTTCTCGGCCGTCGAATAAACCGAGTGTATCGCCGACAATGATGCCTTCTTCTTGGCCGTCGGATAAACCAAGTGCATTGCCTACTGGTGAGGATGTTTTATATTTTAAACAAGAAACATCGTTTCATTTGTTTTCTTATACAAGACATTGTTTTTTTGTTTCAACCGGACAATAAATTAGAAATACCATCGAGTTACCCATCATTTCATCCATCAATTGATCCATCCTCTCTACCATCAGCTGCACCGGTGATTACCAGCTCTAATAAACCATCGATCTTTCTGAGAACAAATCAACCATCGATGAACCCATCCTTTTTTCCGTCTACTTTCCCGTCCCTCGTTCCATCATTAATGCCTTCCAATGATCCGTCTAATGCACCATCACGCGTTCCAACGGATTTACCATCTCATGTACCATCTCATGTACCATCCAATACTCTAACAAACCTTCCAAGTTTTATCCCAACACTCCTTCCCTCAACCATTCCATCCAACTTACCAACAGACATTCCATCGAAAATGCCGAGTAATATACCAACTCGTCTTCCATCGATTGTACCTACAGAACCTCCAACAGAATTCATTCGTCCATCCACTATTCCAACTGTAACAGCATCGAATTTACCAAGCCTCAATCCGAGCATAGTTCCAACAGTTACGCCATCTTTCTTTCCAACCACAATCCCAACGAAAACTCCCACTGAAACACCTAGTAACGTTCCCAGTAGTACCTCCAGCACATTTGACGGAACGCTCGTAGTCGCTGTCGCAGCTGCTGCAGCTGGGGCGGCCGCTTCTTCTTCGTCTTCTTCTTCTGCGTCCATGGATAGCCCATCTGAGTCGGAATCGAACGAATTAGAAGCAGAAATAGAAGAGCCTGAGGAGAACGAAAAAGATAAGAAAAAGTCAAGTCGTTCATCACAAAGAAATGGTGACCCTGAAATGGGAGGTGGAGGCGAAATGGATGAACAAAATAATGAAAATGGACAGTCACGCAATAAGTCATCCTCAGATATTGCGGCTCCAGATGAAGTTGAGAATAAAAAAGGCTCTTCGACTCGGCGGATGAGGAGCTTGCGAATGGGCAGAAAGGAAATCATTGCGCCAACCATAGCTGGTGCAGCAGCTGCTACTATTGGAGTTAACAGCAAAAATAGATCTCGAAAGAAGGATGACTCAAACAATCATGATTTAAATGATGTAGAAAGTTACGAGGATGGTGGTTACAAGGTTTACGACAGCTCTTCTTCACGGTCTTCCTCTCATGATGTTACCACCTCATCTAGCTTGCCGATCAATGAGGATTCGATGGAGTCATCAAACCAATCGGGAAGTGGTTCTAATCAGTCTAGAAAACATTGGTTGTCAGATGTACTAGAACCACGTAGTGTGCTTGCGTCACATGGTGTTGGCGAGTCCAACGTACATGCAGATAGACACTTATCCGATAGAGATTTGACATTATCCAGTAGAAGCCTAAATACCAGTTTGAGAAGTATTCGTGATAGAAATCGAGCTTTGGATGTATATGGAAAAGCTCGCTCTTCAGTCAATATTTACTCTATTGAAGAACAGAGCATTGTCAAGGGCTCTCGAGATGTTGCCAGTTCCAGTTCATTGTCTAGTCGTAAATTGAACAATGAAAGACGCGTTACTGGACCAATTCAATCGCAATATCGTCAATGGGAAAGCATGCGATTTAACTCAAGTAATAGCGATACTTCGTCGCTAGGTACCTCGATATCGCCGCTCGTTTATGTGGAACGTCCAAAATCAAAAAGGCAAAATTTAAGTTTGACGAGAAATGCGAAAAAACATCGTCATCCAGATGTTATATTTGTTCGTGACAAAGGTTATGACGAATCAGTTACTAGTTCAAAAAAGGAGCAGAGTAAGGAAAAGAAGCATGACAGTTTACATTCCGAACAGCATTGTCAAACTCAAGAGCCTAGAAGGGATACCTTATTGGACGAAAATAGATTGAGTGACGAACGTTTGCAAACGGCGGTTTCTTATTGTCAGTCATCATCTACCAACAGAACCAAACAGAATAACAGTAAATATTTAAAAGAGACAGTCCAATTGCAAGAACCTAGAAGAGATGATGTCATGATAGACGAAAAGATATTAATTCATGAAAGTATGCAAATGGCGCTTTCGTATGGCCAGTCTTCATTTAAGAATAAAAAAGAGAAGAAATGGAATTCTGTTGGGTATAGTGTAGTCGAATAAGTCTATACATTTAAGTTATTTTCTTTTTTTTCAAATGTATACTTATTTTGTTAACACCTACTCTTGTACTTGTTTACTGATAATCGGGTAGAACTTCTGTTGAAATCAAGCCCCTTGTAGTATTATTTTGTTTATCTCTCATGTCATGCACTTCAACTTGATTGAGTATATCGTTTTTATCATGGCATTTAAGATGAGTTGTAACTAATGGATCCACGTGCAAATATTTGCGCAGCTATACTAGGATGATTAGCCACTGTAAAAAGATGTTTTATCAACTCTTGAGTTGTCAGGCAAGAAAAGATGAAAATAATGAAGCCACTGCCCTTGCTCTGGAATTTATGTAAAGCTTCATGTGGCTGATTTCTTTGTCGGCCTCAGTTACAAAATAAACAAGAAATTCAACGATTTTATCGGCTCCGAAAAATGACAAATGTCGACTTGTAACTAGAAATGATATTGAGTATCCTTTTTCGGTCGAGTCTGTTGGCACTACTAAACGCCGAAGTATTTCAAAATCGTCTGCACGTCTCATCATTGATTTCATGAACTGTCTACAAATTATGGAATCCATAGTATCCAACTGCTTAATTCGAATTGAAATCCTTGTTGAATTGGAAGATCTCTCGATAAATACCCGTTCTTGATCAAGACTCTTAGTTGCTGATTCGATAAGCACTGGCGAGAATAAATTTATTCCATTCACTGTCTCACCTGGTAACTCGACCAATGGATACAATGGAAATCCTTCCGTGAACACCTGGTCTGGTTTGTGCAACGCAAATGCCTCCCTCAGAGCATCGGATACTTTTAAGAAGTAGGATCTATATGCCTAATAATAATAATAGTTGTTATTAGAAAAAAATTATTTACAAACCGAAAGATTGAAACATATTTGTACCATTTTTGTCATTATATTTTTGGCGTTTTTGTATTATATTGTTGATTCTGTATCTTGTATTATTATTTTTGAAATAAAAATAATGAGAAAATTCCAGACGTCTGCTAAACTTGCTAAACTCATGGTTCAATAACAGGGAAAACGATGACGCGTACTATATGTTTCGATCATACTGCTACTATTCCTCTTCCGAACATGTAACTGATGAAGAGGATGAGTTATAACTTTGATTTATACCTGGTACAACAGTAGAAGTTAACGAATAAAGAAAGAGAAAATTCTTAACTCTTTTAGCACTGAAAGTTTATGTACTATATATATAGTACGTAAGAGACGCGTTTTGATTGGCTGTTGAAAACTTTAGCCCATTTTGATTGGCTGTAACGGAGATTACGTCATCTTCGACTGTAAGTAATTCCTTATGTACATAAGGAATTTGCCTTGACTTTGAAGTGATTTAAATATAGATTCAAATTACTTAACGCGTTATTTTTGGGCGCGCTTTGATTCTCCTTTTTGTTGTGATCACAGCCGTGAAAAAATGGTCTTCATATCTCAAAAAATGACGGAGTTATCAAACGATGAAGAGATCGACCTACTCGTTCAAGA
>Ga0209092_10003572_pt1 | contig 13438 bp, 8 predicted proteins | sample FraStrMetagenome_FD_187446 | JGI IMG/M metagenome (GOLD analysis project Ga0209092, IMG submission 187446) | Marine eukaryotic phytoplankton communities from Arctic Ocean - Fram Strait ARC3M Metagenome (SPAdes) (version 2) | ecosystem: Environmental > Aquatic > Marine > Oceanic | place: Fram...
ATTAAACACCAAGGTCTCTCTCTCTCTCTCTCTCTCTCTTTCTCTCTTTCGTTGTCTCTAGAGGTAGAGGTAGAGGTAGAGGTAGAGGAGGGGGACGAAGTGTGAATTGTTCTAAAAACAAACAAACCAATACCGGTTATGTCAGTGTGTCCTCTCTCCGTCTCTCTCGATAAGAGCTTGGGTTCGATTCGAGCATGTCAGCAACGTTTCATCGCATGCGGAACGGTTTATTTCGTACGGGGTAAATTCGTGTATCGTGTGCACCAATTACGAGTGCGAGTGGAGCAAAATTCGGTGTAAAGTTCGCAAAACCTTGTGTCAAAAGCTCAACAATTCTTTCCCCCAAAAGCCGAAGGATTTCGAATGCGACAATTACGAGCCGTAGGTCTTGGACTTTTGATGAAAGATGATTGTATTCAAAGAATTTGACGGACAGCCAAGTAGAGTCTATGTTTTACGGCAATGCTATAAGTGAATCGTGGAAAATTCACTCGAATGAATTGGAGTTGATCGAATTCGAGTCGTGGATTATTCTTTAGATCGAATCGAAAGAAAATAAAACAAAAAATTCATTTTCATTTTCATTGCTCAAGTTTTCAAATTCTTTTAATTCAATAAGGCATTACCAAACCACACATTGAATGTTGTACCAAATGCGTGTCGGTTTCTAACGATATCGAGGAGTTTTTTTGGGTACGTCGCCAGGTAGTTGAGGAGATATTTGGAGTTTGGAGCACGACTTTTTGTTGCTATTGGTTTCCATTGTTCTTACGCTATTTCGTTGAGTGTTTTTTCACGTAGGGTCTATTTCAGAATAAAAGCACGACTTTTTGTTGCAATTGGTTTCAATTGTTCTTACGCTATTTTGTTGAGTGTTTTTACACGTAGGGTCTATTTCAGAATAAAAGCTGAACGTACGAGCGATCGATTAACACGCTGAATTTCAGTATTATGAAACATTAGTTGCTTAGAAACCAACGGTAGAATGTTGAGTGATCCCTCTTTCACTTATTCTCCGCTATCAAAGTACCAACAGGTGCAACCTTATCAGCCTTATACCCGCCGTCTTTCGTATCTTTCATTTCGGTTACAAGGTTTTTGATTTGAACAGACTTATTGTAGACCCGCTGCCCAATATTACACTTCGATCATCTTCATCTTCGCGTTTCATTCCATTTATACATATTTGTGCATGTAGCTGCGCCCCGCTCCAACAGGGTCTTGTTGCACGCTCTTCATCATCGCTTTTTGTACCATGATCGTCATTACCGCTTCTTGAATCCTGGTGTAGGTTGTATTCACTATTGGTCCTGTCGAACCACTTTGATCTTGGAATGTCATCTTTGTAAGGACACGTATTTATTTAATATGTGTTCCTTCGTACAGCGCGCGTAGATGAGGTTGATCGAAGTGTGATATTGGACAGCGGGTCTACAATAAATCTGTTCAAATCAAAACATCGTGTAATCGAAATGAGATCCCCGCCGTGGGGTGCTGCCGTAGGATCAACAGATTAACAGTCTCAAGCACCTCGTACTGTGCTTACAACGAGAAAATAAGAAGTCATTGGTTTAAGCTTGTAAGTACAGTACGAGGTGCTTGAGACTGTTAATCTGTTGATCCCACGGCAGCACCCCACGGCCGGTATAATGCTGATAAGGTTGCGACTACTGTCAAAGCCACTACTGACAATTCGACTCTCACCTTTGGATGAAACCCAAGGCGAGTGGGCTGAGTTGTTCAAGGCTGTGATCCTTTTATACGGACAGGCTCTGGATGATGCCGATATGCGCTACCTACTGCACACATTGAGCCCTGATTTACTACGCTCATTCCGAGGAATGCCAGGATGATGTGCACCTTTATTCCTACGATTATCGTAAGGATATGAACACTAAACTACATTCGAAGATCACGGATACGAAAACTCCAGTGGATATGTTTGTGAAAAATCTTCGTGTGAAATTCATTAAGTTGAAAAGAGAGGAAGCGGAGAATAAGTGAAAGAGGGATCACTCAACATTCTACCGTTGGTTTCTCAACATTGGTTGTTTACTTCACTTGGTGTTTGTTCGCCGTAGGTTAGGGTCACCTATGCGTGGAGTTTGATGACGTTTCCAACGTTTTCCTTCGCATAATTGCATTTCAGGTTTATGTCACATTTTGAAATATTTTGACTTGATATCGTTAGCATGGTGGTCTGCTTCACTATATTACACCAAAGATATTCATGCAGACAATGAACATTTGTTCCTCTTGTGTAAATTTCATTACAATGTAGGTGAAAGGGTCAATAAATTTTGTCAAGTGCTTAAATCCTATTACTCCATCATTTTTGGCCGTACAGTCCTTTAATCAATTTGAACCAGACGTGTCCATTCGATTTAATCATGAAATTATATTCCTTTATCATCTCATTAGGAATGAAACTTTTGCGTTGCTCTGATATATTTGTAGCGTTTCATAGGTGTTCAAAGGTGAATATTATTTTATCTTTGCGTCTGAAATTCATAATTTGTCTACTCTAAGTTGTTATATTTTATACTTATTTGCGTCTATCTACATTCGCATATTTCTCTATGCCAAAAAGGTTCTGTGCTGGTGTCAGTTATTTGACTTAATCGACGGTACTTGTTACTCTCCTCGGATCATCGAATATTGCTTGGCATTCAAAGTCTCTGACTAATCCTCACTCTTTAGATGTCTAATACCTGCACGTCATTTCCAAAGAAATCGATTCGACATATGACTTGCAGGAATCCTGAAACTTTTGTTGCATCAATTAAGTGATCAATCTATAGCGATATTCATTCGAGCTTCATGAAAACCCTTATTGTTGAATAGGGCTTGTCCCATTCTACTGCAAGCAACTTTGTAAGCCTCTTGAGAAATGCTCTGTCTTCGACACCGTATAATCCGTCCGTCGATACTGTCAGACTTAAGCGTGTACCCTTGCGCTCCTGAGCGCACAGTAAACATACACTTACCGTAGTTCAGGGTCCGGTCGTCCCTGTTGTTGCATCCTCCTCCTTTTCATCCTCTACTGAGATTGTGTCTGGTTTTCAAACACCACTGGAGCGATCATCGCCTCCGGCTAATGAACCTTCTTCATCGGATCCACCGACAGGATATGCGATCTGATTAACATTTTTGGCTCTACGGGCGCTGAAAGACAGTCAATCCTTGCAACGACGATACGTTCCTAGTGACTCTGGGGTAGTTCGACACTTTCGTACTGTCTCCTACTCCTACTCATCTGCATCTCAAGCTCCTTCTGCCGCTCGTGCTCTTGACGACAGTCGAAATATTAGCCTGTCGAATGCCTCTTCACTGGAGAACGGAAAACCTGCTGCTTGAGATCCTTCACCTTCGGCTTTGCATGGCGAGAACTTGTCGTTTTGATCCTTAATCCAATGTTCGTCTAGATACGCCTCCAAAACCTCGTCCTCAAAGGATCGCTCTGACTCTAATGACTCTTTTGGCTCTATCTTGGGAAAGCCAAAGTCGCAGGGGGTGGGGTGTTCGATAAACATCTTTCTCTGGTGATCTTCTTGCTTCACATGTCTCCACGGGCAATCGAGTTCCTGACCCTGAATATAATCTAGGTTGTGTCCATCCTGGTCCGGTCACCTTCAAAGGTCGTCCTTTTCCCGGCAATTATTCCAAGTTTCCGATGGCTGTCTAATCTATCTAGCGGTTGAAGCCTCCGCCATTCGAGAAGAAGGAAACATATCGCTCTTGGTGTGCTATCCTGCTCCGTCGGCTTTCGGAACATCCAGACACGGCATCGGCTATCATCGTGGTGGAACATAATGGTCGTCTTGTCAACCACTGGAGTCCTAGGATTTCTCATTTCGTGAATAACAAGCACTTTGATGCACTATTCGAATGTCTCCCTACCCGTATTTGGTCTTTGTTGCAGACTACAGATGCAGCATTCCGTGCAGATAGTATATCTATCATGAAGCGGCTGAACCATGAATTCAGTTGGGTTCTCATTTTCCCCATGAAGCGAGAAGAATTGAATCGGTTCTACAAGGCAATTAGATACTTCAGATCATAGAATGTTGTGCAAAGCAAGTTTTCAAAATTCATTTCTTTTTACATCCAATCTTCAGTCAAAGGCATTTTAAAAAACCTAAAAAGGTTTGAGGTCAAAACGATAACTTGAAGTCCACAAAAAATTATCCATAGGTTGTCATGTCATTTTATTTTTTTTCAACTGTATGTTAACTTCTACTCTTATTTTAAGGTGTAACATTAATTTAGTAGTTAGGTATTATGCTAATTCTTATCTCGCTGCATTCGTATGATTTTTTATGTCAACGAGGTTCGGTGCTTATGTTAGTAATTCGGCTAATTCGATTGTAATGGAAACTCTACTCGAATCTTCAAATATTGCTTGACATGTAAAGTCTCTAACTAATTGTCACTTTTCAGAAGTCCAAGTCCTGCACCTCCTTCCCAACGAAAGCGATTCGACATGTTTGCTCACAGGGATCCTGGAACCTCTAATGCATCGATTCGTTCCTCTAACTAGAGCGATACTCATTCGAGCATTAATGAAACCCCTTACTGTTGGATAGGACTTCTCCCATTCTTCTGCAAGCAACTTTGCAAGCCTCTTGAGAAATGCTCGGGCTTCGAAATTCGAAACTGTGCATTCCGTTTTGTATGTGAGTGGATTTTTGTGGAGCTTCGGGTGGGAAGTGAGAAAGGGTTATTTGGCTATTTGTTACGAAGTACTTTGCAACAAGATAAATTAGCCTATGATCGTACATGTACTCACTACTCACCGCGTTATTCCAAGAGTGAACTGAGTACGAACTTTCATTGGCACAAAGCAACAACGAGAAACTCGCACAAGTGTCGTCGGCGGTGGGCGTCCGGTGTCTCCCTCCTCAGTAACCAAAACAATGTGACATAAACAAACCAAAGATGCCGCCAACGCGTCAACCGGAAAACGGCAATACCAACACCAACACCATGGATGAAGACCCTGCCGCCGCACCATCCTCCCCTCCAACCATGGAAACTGACATGTTAAGTCCCCCAGGAATGAGATTACGTTCCGGAAAGAAGAAACGTCGTCGGAGTGATGATGATGATGATGATAGCAGGGACGCTGGAACTACTACGATGGAGTCTGGTGAGGAACAGCGAAAGGGGAAACGTCTTCATGCGATCGATGAAGAGGGATATGGAAAGGATGATACCAATGGTAAAGTGCCAGCAGTGGATGAGAGTGAGGGGACCACCAATGGTGGTGAGAAGAAAAAGGACGTGAAGGATGTGGCAAAGGGTGAGGAGAATGTGTCCATAGCGGCGGTTGTCGAGGAGCCTGTGCCTACCGTTCCGGTCGAAGTTAAGACACCGGGTAAATTTCTAACGAGTAGTAAAAAAGGAGGTTTTGTCCCCGTTGCAAAGCATTCGACAGCGAATAGTGCGACGTTTTTGGCTACGTCGTTGAGTGCTTCTGGATCCTATGCCGCTCTTTCGGCGCCAAAGTTTAGTGGTGCGAATCGTCTTAGTAAGGATGCAATGCGGGTATCAAGGCCGTCTACTTTGGAAGATTCGTCTAAGGTAACAGATGAAAGGAAGGCAGCGGAAGAAGAAAGTGTAGAGAAAGAAAAAGATGTTAATACTAGTGATGACTTGGTGTTACAAGAGCGTATTGGAGATATTAATAACTTCAATCTGGTTACGTTGGCGTTGCTCCTATTTTACATATTATCTTCTCTCTGGACGATTCCAAGTGTAACGGATTTGCTCATGTCTCTGTATGGTTTAAATCCCAACGAAGAGATTACTGATGTATCAGATGCTCCGAGACCTGTTGTAATTCGACCGGAACCTACCGTTATTCCATACGAAGGTCCTTCTTACGACGATATGCTAGAAGAAAAGAGGACTCATTTTCGTGAAGAAGTTCAGCGTCGGAAATCTCAAGAAATCGCTATAAAGAAAGCTTCCATCGCGGAACAAGCTCAAATAATTTCGGAAGCTACAAAACGGTATCGGTACAAAGAGGGAGAGAAAGGTTCAGATTCACTTACTTCTAGTATTGATGAAATTGAAGAAATATTTGATGCTTCCGCTGATATCGCTGATGCATGGTCAGAAAAAGTTGTTGAATTAAATAATCTTTGGTCTTCTGATGAACATCTCGAACTCAGCGACTTGACGGAATCAATTAATGGGTTCATGAAAGATTCCTTGGTCTTTGTCAGCCATGGTATTGATGCAGAGTTCATTCATATTCCGGGTGAAAGTTGCTCAATAGACGAAGAACCTGTGATTGAACCAGAGGAAGTCGAGAAGTTAACTGCCGAATCTGTCGAAAATCATTCGTCAAAGCTTATTGAACGAGCCCAGAAAACCAAGGTGGCTCTTGCAAAGAGCGACGAAAAATTTGCAGATGCGATACTAGATATGGTTTCAGACAAACTTTCACCTTTAATCACGACTGGTGAAGCTGAATTAGAAAAGTTAACTGAAGAATTGAGCACAGAAGAAACCTCAAAAGATTTTGAAGCAGATAAGGCGCGAATCAAACAAGAAATAATTCAAGTTTTGAACGTTGATCGTGCGGATCGTACCGGCGTGAAAGATTTCGCATCCATTAATGCGGGAGCAAGTATCATTCGTGATGGTAGGTATAAGACATCGCCCTCCGTTAAAGATATGCTTTCGGTTTGGCATCGCTTCCTGGCCTTTGCGAAATTACGTTTCTATGGGTACCCCGCAGAGGCAGCTTTATCTCCCACCTACCCTCGTGGTAGTTTGGGACAGTGTTGGGCATTTCCACAGGACACAACGAGAGAGATGAATTCGTTTGACACACATAGTGATTTCATAGGTTCGATGGCGTCACTAATTGTGCGTCTCTCAGAACCAGTAAAAGTTGGCAGTGTTGTTATAGAGCACCCACCACAGGGTGTCACATCTGATATTTCAACGGCAATTCGTGATTTTCGAGTGATCGGCTTTTCAGACGATGACTTTGTCAATCGTTGGGACCTAGGAAAATTTTATTATGATGCAGGTAAGGGCAATAAGTTTATTAAAGAATTCAACAGTGTGTTCTTTTTGACTAATATTCTTTTCAGAAAAAGGAGAATCCATGCAAGAATTTGTCGTTACAAAGTTCGGAAATAAGGAAGCACCATTGATGCGTGTCATTGTATTAGCTGTAGATTCAAACTGGGGTAATGAAAACTTCTCGTGTCTATATCGATTCAGAGTTCACCAAGAATAAATATCTAGCTTTTGTAAGGTGCATAAGACGTCGACGTCGACGCTAATATTGACCTTAGTCAATAATTCTATAGAATCTTTCATTGAAGTTTTCGCAACTCTGTCCCTCGTTGCTATACTATACACGTACAAAAATCAAATTCGCATTGATGATTCATATTGTATCGTATATAGAGGTAGTCATGCATATTTCAAAAAATTATCACAGAAACATTCGATTGTGAATTATCTTTTATGTCGATGAGAGATGGATCTACTCTATAAACAAATGGCATGAATGTGAGCTCTTCGGATAATCGCATGGATGCGGTTACTTGGTTGGATATCGCACAGAACATAAACACAAGGCAGCGTGCATTGGAAAAGCAGTGTGCACACTATGGTGCTCGATTTATTACCCAGGAAGAAGGCATTTATATTTCACCTGCGAATTGTCTGCTCAAACCAGAACAGTTGAAGCGTATCCGCGCGGACATCAGTATACTTCGGAATGATGTATTTTCTCAAAACAGTACGTTGCAAATGAATTTGAAAGACATACATAAAAGGATCTGCGAAAGTCTACTTTGGATAGAGACCCACGCTTTAGGACTGGAAGATTTTATTGTTTTGTTTACTCAAAAGATCAACTCATGGGAAGAAAAGACGGAACAACTGCCAAAAAAACAGGATTCAAAAGGCACACATCTTGATATTGCAGGTTGTCTTAGTAAGGAAAAAGAAGAAAATATTTCAAAAGTACAATCCATTGACAATTTAATCGCCAGAGATGGAGGCAAAACAGGAAGTTGGAGTAATAAGGAACACGACGCTTTTCTTATGGCAATAACTAAATCGAAAAATATAAATACTCAAAATGTCGACTTAGCCATTTTTGCGTGTAGAGAAAATGCTGGGCCAATCCTTCGTCATCGATCTGACCATGAAATATTCGAACATGTAGAATGGTATCATCAATATACTCAACGCTGTGAGCGAAAACGTAACATTGTACGAGAGTGGCGACTTAATCGAGAAGAGAAAAGAAAGTTAATCACCACGAAACCAAAAATCGAGACGAAAGAAGTTGGGCTTATCAAGGAACCTAGTCAGAACAAAAAGGAACGACTCCAAAAGCAAGCTGAAATTCAGACCTGGAGACTTCGAAAGCAAATGGAAGATCAGAGAGCGAGTAAAGAAAAAGTAATGATGGAGAAAGAAATTTTGAAACGCGAACTGATAAAAGTAAGTCTGAGATATAAACTGATACAGTCTAATTGTCCATATTTTGGAAACTGAGAATGTTTTCTCTTTGAAAGCGACAAAATCGAAGTGCAAAAACAAAACAAAAACTAGAAGATTATTACTTGAAAAAGGCCTTCGATGAAGAAGCTTCGGAATCAGAAAAGGCAACAAAATTCACCAAGGATCCAGTTTTCTCTTTCGAAGAGATGGAGCGGAGAAGACAACGAGAATTAGAAACTGTAAAGCAAAGGTATTTGATGATCCAGCAGCGAAAGGCTGACCATAATATTAGCAAGAAACAACAGAGACTACGCAAGAAAGTGGCACCTGTCGCCGAAGTTTTGGCACAGCGAGATTTCAACAGACTACATCTACAGACTAAAAGTAGCAATGCAAAAGCATACACTGCTTTTGAATTGGATAAAATTGCAAAAGACGCTAAACGTTCCGGAGCTCATCAACGACCAGTGGCATTGGCAGGAAGAGATTTGAAGTGTAACATTGGCATACGACGGGCTGTCCCAACCTGGAGAAAAGGCATCCATTAACCAAAATTAGTAATAAATCGCGATGGTCGATAGCATTCACGTGAATTGGCTGCATGTGTTGCACCATGCGTGTGTTAATGTCAAGAGTTGAACTATTAAAACTTTTTTCTAACTTAATACTTCATTTTTTTCAACTGTTTACTTTTTGTTAACTTCTGCCGTAGTTACAACTCATCCTCTTCATTAGTCACTGGTTCGGAAGAGGAGTAGTAGCAGTTGTTATCTGATCGAAACATATAATACGCGTCTTCATTTTCCCTGTTATTGAACCATGAGTTCCCATAATTTGAATGATATCCTCTGACATTTCTAGTGACGCTGCCTGAGTGGCAGCTTCTTTTGTTCTTCGTATAAATTGTATCCAACGTATCATTAGTTCACTCTGAGTCCTCATTGCCATGCACCCTATCGCCACTTTAAATCTCCTCTTGAATAAGGTCTGGGCACCTTTCCTTTTGTAATCCGTAATTTGTTCACATTATTGACATTTTGTTCACGTAAAAATATAAAGAAAAGAGCTAGTTTCAGCGCGCACCGCACCCATACCGGTATTCAAAAAGTATCGTACAATAGCTAACTTAGAAAGACGTTGACACCAACTCTACGTTGTCCCTCGTAAAGTCGTATCTCGTATGACCATTACCATATCACATATCACCAATCACCACGGCCACCACCATCCATATACCATATACCATATACCCATACCATCCTCTGTGTTTTGGGATTTGGGAGAGAGATGAATGAAGATTGAATCCTGTCTTGAAAATCGAGAGTGTAATTCATGAACCCTTTCAGCCGTCCTGAAACCTCTTATCGATACTATACACTTCTGATTAGACTCATTACTATACATGTAGTAACTTCACATAATAACCTCCTAAAACAGAGAGAAAAACAAATACCCCAGAGAGTACCTAATACCACCGACCGTTGACATTTATTTCTCCACACAATACACACTACGCGATGACGACAAACAAACGCCGTCGCACATCCTCTAAACCGGTATCCTACGCCGAGGACGATGCATCTGAAAATGAATTTACCGATGATGATTTTGAGTCTTCGTCCAACGGCAACGGCAACGGCAACAGTAGAAGCAGGGTGAAGGTCAAGCAGGAGAGGAAGAAGAAGAAGAAGAAGGATACACGCGATGATGATTTCGATGACGAACAGGAGTTTGATGATGATATTGATGATGACGATGATATTGATGATGATGACTTTGAAGAAGAAGAAACGGGCAAAAAAGTCCAGAATAAAAAACGTAAGGCGACAAACGGTACTGCAGCAAAGAAGAAAGCGACGACCAAGACGAAAGCGAAAACTAAAACTAAATCTAAAACGACGAAATCTGTTTCTACCGCAAAGAAGAAAACACAGAAAAGATCAACGAAGGCTTCCACGGTCAAGAAACCACCTACGTCACGCAAATTAAAGGAACTTGACATGGCCGATCGACTCAATGCTGCCATGCAGGCATATCTATGGTGGGAGGCTCCTACTTTGAAAGCTGGGGAGCAATGGTTGAGTATGGAACATGCTGGAGTATGCTTCTCGGACGACTATGAACCGCACGGAATTAATATGAAGTACGATGGGCAAGAAGTAGATCTTTCGTCAGCAGAAGAGGAAGCTGCCACGTTCTTTGCAGCAGTCGATCCAGAGGGGATGCATCTGGGCAACCCCAAGACGGCCCCAATTTTTATAAAGAATTTTTTTGAAGATTTTCGCAATGTCGTACTGAGCACCAAAAATCGCCAACTTATCAAAAAATTCGATAAGTGTGATTTTGGTCCAATTCGAGATCATTTGAACGAACAAAAACTTGTTAAAAAGGCCATCACAGACGATGAACGAAAACGGAATAAGTTAAATCGCCAACAAGTCATGTTTCAGTACGGGTACGCCATCGTGGACGGGCATATTGAAAAGGTCGGTAATTGCAATATGGAACCTCCTGGAACATTCCGGGGTCGTGGTGAACACCCGAAGATGGGCAAACTCAAGCAGCGTGTTTGGCCGGAGCAGGTGGCGTTAAATTTATCCGATAGTGTTGCCGTACCGCAATGTACAGTACGCGGACACGCATGGGGTGAAGTGCGACACGATCCTAATGTACAATTCCTCGCAGCTTGGAAAGAAAATATAAACAACCAGGATAAGTATATGCAGCTAGCCGCGCAATCGTCCTTTAAGGGAAAGAGTGATCGTTCAAAATACAGTAAGGCTGCCCGTCTTTGTGGTAAGATCGGCGACATTCGTGCGAGTTATAACAAAAAATTGACTTCCAAAGATAAAGCCGATCGTCAAATGGGGACGGCCATGTGGGTAATTGATAGACTTGCTCTTCGTGTGGGAGGTGAGAAGGATACAGATGAAGAAGCTGATACGGTCGGCTGCTGTTCGCTCAGAGTTGAGCATTTGCACTTTGACCCAAACAATGAGGGCGCAGGTAACATGGAAATAGAATTGGAATTCCTCGGTAAAGATTCCATGCTCTTCAAACAAACAATCGATTTCAGTTCGGAATTGTACAATACAAACAATGGCATGGGCGAACAAGTTTACAAGAATTTGAAGTATTTTTGCAAAAAAAAGAAGGATTCCGATGACGTGTTCGATTCTCTTACTCCTCAACTTTTGAATCAGCATTTGAAGGAAATTATGGTAGGCTTAACGGCAAAGGTTTTTCGTACGTATAATGCATCCAAAACATTGCAGGATGAGCTGCGTAAAACTGAACAGAAAAATTCTTGGAAAAGGCTTACCATTGCGGAGAAGGTGGTGGAGTACAACGCAGCCAACCGTGAAGTTGCCATTTTATGTAACCATCAAAAGAGCGTGAGCAAAGCTCAAGAGACATCTCTCGGAAATATTTCGGAGAAGCTTAATACTTTGAAGAAACAGCGAACTATTCTTCGAGATACTTTGAAAAAACTTCAGAAAATGGGCAGATATGACAAGGTAAAGTTTATTTGTGTTCGCCACTTGCATTGCTTTTTCTTTACATTTCTAACGTGGAATTGATTCAGAAGCTTAAGATTCCACTTAAAGAAAACGTAAAAAAGATGGACGAAAAAGTTAAGAAAGCTCTCGAGCAAGCGAAAAGAATGAAAGATAGCGCAAAAACTAATGAAGAAAAAATCGCTGCATCGATGGCTGACGAAAAAGCAAAGCAACTGAGAAAGGATTTCTCTGCTAAGAAATTTGAGCAGAATCATCTGTGGGATAAGATTCCTACAGCGGAACAAGTCGAAAAAAGAATTGTATTGTGGAATTCAAAAATCTCGAAGATGGAACTTGATTTGAAACACAAAGATGATAATAAGGAGGTGTCTCTTGGAACATCAAAAATAAACTACATGGATCCACGAATTTCTGTTGCATTTTGTAAGAGAAATGAAATACCAATCGAGAAAATTTTCAGCAGAACTCTTCGTGACAAATTTAACTGGGCAATGGCAGTGCCACCATACTGGGAGTTTAATGTAGATAAAGGAAATGAGGATAGCCTTTGAATTTTTTTCTTACTCCTCAACCCCTCGCGATTCTTTTTGAAGGTGCCAAGTTTATACCCGTAATGGAACAATCTTTGTCTGCATCCTTACTAATAATAATTTTCATTTTCGAAAAAGAAGAGAAGCTTCTCTTGGAATAATGGGCGATTTTGTTGTTGTATGTCTTTCTCCTAGTTTTCAAAAAATGCCGCTCTATTTGCATCAACCAACCTACTTAAGCAATCAAGATATGCTCTCTCCTCAAAATCAAATGGGTTCAATCCAATCGAGCTTATCAGACTACGCCGGACGACGGTAGTACAGACCGATATCCGAACATCAAAAATTGAGAAAGAATTTCACCAGGATCAGATTTTGATTAGCTTTCATTCGTCATAGTTACATCGCTTGTATCGGAATACTAGTCACATAAGATCTATCACCGGTCATCTTCAACTAGACTTTAGAATATGAAGAAGGACTCAATGAGTATTTGCGAACAATGATAAAAGGTTCCAATGTACGTTGGCCGATTTTTGTACGATCGGTATTGAACGAGGAATTAAGGCGGGTCAGCATTAAGAGGTTCAACTAGACTTTAGAACATTAAGAAGGACTCAGCGAGTATGAATGCGAACGTAGAAGAATATTACCCCGGTGTTGCAGTGTTGCAACCCTGCATTGAAGGATGATGGAAGATTAGGAAAAAGTTTGCACTTTCTCTAAGATAATACAGTACAGTAGATTCTCGCTTAAATACGGATGTTGAACCCGCGGAAAAAACCGTATTTAACTATGATCCGTATTTAATTGAAACCACTTAACGTACGTAGCTAATTTTGTACATGTACATTACACATGTGCCATATTATGTGTACATGTACAATGTACACTGCACATGTTCTT
>Ga0209092_10003576_pt1 | contig 13422 bp, 9 predicted proteins | sample FraStrMetagenome_FD_187446 | JGI IMG/M metagenome (GOLD analysis project Ga0209092, IMG submission 187446) | Marine eukaryotic phytoplankton communities from Arctic Ocean - Fram Strait ARC3M Metagenome (SPAdes) (version 2) | ecosystem: Environmental > Aquatic > Marine > Oceanic | place: Fram...
ATTGAATACACAGCCGGTCTCGTCGATAAACAAATAACTAAGAGCGAAGAACTCTTAGATGACATACATAACCTCAAGCTAAGGCTTGCCACTGTAGAAAAAGGTATAACCCCAGAATGAGATAGTGGTTGCATTGTATTATTAGCTGTACTAATATGATTTATACGTCTATCAGTACGATAACTGGTCGGCCCGTAGCCGTTAAAAACGTAACTCCTCGCCTGCACAAGGCGTTAAACCTGCCGAGGTCGCACCTCGTAAATAAGCGCTAGTTCGTTGTCCCACGATACGGGAATACGGATTAGCCGCTCCTTTAAGTCGGCTGATAAGGCGGCGTGTGCCGCATAAATTATTTTGTCTATTTAATAGGAGGCCATCATGGCTTTAACAAATTTCGGTACGCTTTCTGGCGACCAACTTCAAACTTGGAGCCGCGACTTTTGGCGCGTAGCTCGTAATCAATCTTTCATCAACCAGTTCGCTGGCTCAGGTTCTAACGCAATGGTTCAGCGAGTAACTGAGCTGACTAAGAACCAGAAAGGTACAAAAGCTAACATCACTTTGCTAGCTGACATGACTAATGACGGTATCACTGGTGATGCGACTCTGGAAGGCAACGAAGAAGCCCTCCGCGCGTATGACATCAGCATTGAGCTGGATCAGTTACGTTTTGCTAACCGCATCGCTGGCCGTATGACCGACCAGAAGACTGTCGTTAACTTCCGTGAGCAATCTCGTGACGCACTTGCTTATGCAATCGCCGATCGTTGTGACCAGTTAGCATTCTTGACTATGTCAGGTGTTGCTTACACTCACAAAAACAACGGCGGCTTGCGTGCTGCTACTGCTGTAACTGGCGATGTGCTGTCAGGTCTTGAGTTCGCTTCAGACGTTTCTGCACCTACTGCCTCACGCCACCGTCGAGTAGACGGCGACGACCTACTTGCTGGTGACACTACTGCTTTGGTAGCTGGTGACACTCTGAAGTACAAGCACATTGTAAATCTGAAGGCTTATGCCAAAGATCAATACATCCGTGGTATTCGTGGTGCTGGTAACCAAGAAACTTTCCACATGTTTGTTACTCCACAGCAAATGGCTGACCTGAAGCTAGACGCTGACTTCATCGCTAACGTTCGTAACGCTGGTGTACGCGGCGCGTCAAACAGCTTGTTCGCTGGTTCTTCTAGCCTGATGGTTGACGGTGTAATGATCCATGAGTTCCGCCATGTGTTTAACACTGCTGGCGCTACTACTGGTACTTCCTCTAACGCTGGCGCAGCTGGCTACAAGTGGGGTGCTGACGCTGACGTAGTTGGTGGACGTGCTCTGTTCTGTGGTGCTCAGGCTCTGGCACTGGCTGACATTGGTCTGCCTGAGATGGTTGAAGATACTTTCGACTATGGCAACCAGTCTGGTATCAGCGTAGGCAAGATCTTTGGTCTCCGTAAGCCTAAGTACAACAGTGACATCACTGGCGACGTACAGGACTTCGGCATCATCGCTCTAGATACTGCCCAGTAAGCAAGACTAAATCCTCTCCTCTTTCGGGGGGAGAGGTTTCTTTTATATAGGACCTAATCATGAAGATTGTTAGCAGTGAAGATTTAAGAGTCACGACCCTTGGTGGTACAGCAGTTTTATTTCAAGCAGGTGTACCCAGAGAAATCGCCGAAGAGGTTGGTTTGTTAGCCATCCAAATGGGCGCAAAAGCATACGATGAAAAGTATGTTGAAGAAGAGACAGCTGAGATTGCTGATTTTGACGAGGTAAACGATGTACCAAATTCGGTACAGGTTGACGATGAGCTTGTCACCACCCTCGAAAAAATGATGGATGAAGGTGATCCAAAGAATTTTAAAACCGACGGCTACCCCAAAGCAGCGGCTGTTAACAAAGCGCTTGGTAGAACGGTTGATACAGATGCCCGAGAAGCAGCTTGGGAATCAATACTTAACTCATAGGTATAGAAAATGTCAGTAACAGTTCAAAGCGTTATCGATAGAGTTCAATCTGTCTTACAAGACACTACTGGCGTCAGATGGCCTGTTACCAACGAGCTTGTTCTGTGGGTAAACGACGCACAGCGGGAAGTGGCTTTGCTAAAGCCTGATGCAAGCGCCGTTAACACCACCGTAACTCTTGCAACTGGCACCAAACAAGAGGTCCCATCGGCAGGCAATAGACTGTTAAAGGTTATACGCAACATGTCCGCTTCAAGCGGAGGCGTTGGTAAACGCGCTATACGGCTGGTCGACTTGTCGGTCTTGGATTCACAAACTCCAAATTGGCATGACCCCGCTACAACTGGTGATGCTGCTCATACAAACGTCGTAAAGCACTACTCGTATGAAGAGGCTAACCCCAGAAACTTTTATGTGTACCCAGGGGTTAGTGGCAATGCTTATGTAGAGCTTGTCTATTCAGCAAACCCAGCAACGGTAACTCTTTCTGACAACCTATCGATTCCAGACATATTCGCTAACGCAATAATGAACTACGTCTTATATATGGCTTACATGAAAGACGCTGAGTTTGCTGGTAACCAGCAACGTGCTTCCAGCCACTACCAGCTTTTCACGGCGTCAGTTACGGGCAAAGGTCAGATAGACGCGATTAGTAATCCGAACATCGAACGTCGAGCGCAGATGGGAGCATAAAACATGGCGATCACCTACGAGACGCTACTCCCCGAAATACTACCGATGGTTCCAGGTTGTCCAGATACTCTTATTGAGAGCAACATTCGGGCGGCTGTGATTGAGCTTTGCGAGCGCGCAAATGTTTATCAAGTCGAGTTAGACCCGCTCACTACAGTATCTGGCATTTTCGAATATGACCTTGAAACCCCTCAAGATACTTCTGTACGAAGAATTTTATGGGCTACACATAAAGGTAAAGATTTAGAGCCATTGACTACCACGCTACTCGAGCAGCGACTGCCCAAATGGCGCGAGGAGTCAGGAGTCCCAGAGTATTTCGTACAAAAAACCTCTGAAACCTTTCTGGTAGCCCCGATCCCAGCGGCCACCCTCGTTGGTAGCACGATTGTTAGGGCTGTTCTTAGGCCAACACATACGAGCACAGCTTGCGACAACGACGTTATGAACGACTACAGAGACACGATCGTTAACGGCACGTTGTTCCGTTTGCTACGAGTCCCAAACAAAGACTGGTCGGACCTGCAGAGCGCGTCAGTTTATGGGCAGTTATTTAATCAAGGTGTCACTGATGCAGAGCGCAGGTCGCGTAATGCAGACACGGCAGTTCGCAGGAGCGTGAGATATGGCGGTACAAGTGGAGCTTGGAGAACAAGGCGCAGAAGGTACGGCAACGGCGGATAAACCTATCCTCGCTCACATACGTGAAGAGTGGGTTTGGGTAAAACGCGGTATTGAAGAGATTTTAGCTGAGCAACCTCAGCTTACGTTTAGACCAGAGGATGTATACGCCGCTTGTCTGAATGAAGAAGCCCACCTTTGGGTAGCACCAGAGGGATTTGTAATCACCACCGCAGAGCGGGATGAGTTTACAGGGAAAAAGACGTTTTTTGTTTGGTTGGCATGGGCCAAGAACCGAGGGCAAAGTTGCGTAGTCAAGTACTACTCCTTCTTTGCTCAGATAGCCAAACAACACGACTTCTCCCATATAGAAGTCAGAACGCCAATTACTGCGCTAGAAGAATACCTGCTAGCGGAAGGTTGGAAGAAAGATACGGTCATTTACACGAGAGAACTGTAATGGGTAGTAAACCAAAGAAGCAAGACTACAAACCGTCAGAAGGTGAGAAGGCATCTGCTTCAGTAGCGATGGCCGAGTATACGTACTTCAAAGAGAAGTATGACCCCTTGTTACAGAAGATGCGCGACGAGTCTTTGACGGATCGTGTAGATAAAACCCTGCGCGGCAGAGCCAACGCTGACACGATGCAGGCATTGACGACTGGCCCTATGGCGAAGTTCGCTCTAGATGGCCAAGGCGCAGAGGATTTAGCTCAGGCTTATCAGGGGCAGCTCGGTATAGCTGACAAATCCGCTGAAAAGATTCGGAACCAAAAGCAGATGAATGTTCTAGGTGTCGCTCGAGGGCAAGCTGGCGACGCTCAGTCCGGTATGGCGCAAGCAGCGAACCTTCAAACCTCTGAAGCCTTAAATCGTGCTAAGAACAAGCAGATGGTAGCTAACGCGAAGATGACCGCTGTGGGCCAAATTGCAGGCGCGGCTCTTATGAAAGGTATGCAGAACAAAGCGACAACAGGTCAGCGGGACACGGGTAAAGTCGACGCAGATGGAAAACCAATAATGGAAACCGTCAAAGGCGGTTTCTTCAGCCCTGTCGATGATGCGGGTAACAAGGTAAGCGGTTTCGGTAACCGCCTCGACCACTCCAACTTTTTCACGGGAGGTTAAAAGATGAACGTACTTGGTGGTTACAACCCTTACATGATGAACAACAGAGGCGGTGACTACATAAATCACTTACCTACCGTTAGTGATCCCGAAAAAACGTACGCGAATATCACACGTCAAGAATATCTTGATTATGTAGATGAGTATCGGGGTTTTGAAGAACAGATGATTCAAGAGGCGACTACTGATACCTCGTTGATAGATTCTTCAAGAGAGAATGCTGCAATTGCTTCCGGTATCGCACAAGGTGTTTCTGATCGTAATGCTGAGCGTTACGGTGGCACGCTAACGCCAGCACAAAAGCAGGCGCAAGAGCGCGCTTTAGCACGAGGCAACACACTTGGCGCTATCCAGTCAGTCAATGATGCACGCATTGCTCAATCCGAACTTAACCAGGGCAAGCTCGCCGACCTAATAAATATTGGTCAGGGTGTAAACCGGTCCTCTTTGTCACAAATGGGATCTGCCGCTGGTAACGCTACACAACGTAAAAACGCATACGACTCAGCAAAAGCCGCGTCCAAAGCACAGACTATGAGCACTGTAGGTAGTTTAGGTGCAATGGCAATTATGGCTTTTGCCTTTTAAAGAGAGAATTTTATGGCACTTCTAGAAGGTTTGGTTGGCGGCGCGGACTCAGTAATGAAGTACGGCCAGCAGCAATTTCAAAACAAACTCGCGACCGACAAATTCGAGGAACAAAAGCGCCAGTTCAATATCAACGACGAATACAATGCCGCGCTAAACAAACGCCAGCAGGAAACCTCAGATAGGGCCAACACGAAGGAAGAAGAGAGGCTCTTAATACAGACTAACGATAAGATATATAAAACTTATCAAACGGCTGGTTACCTTAATCAAGACAGGCTGGGTCTTAATTACAACAAGATAAACGAAGATATTGCCGCGGGAAGAGGCAGTGACCGATTCGGCGCTGCAGAGCAAATTGTTTTGGGTTTCGCCACGCAGTTCGGGAACCTACCTGAAGGCTCAAAAGCGACAAGCGTAGAAGCACTGGATGGTGGTGGATATGCCATCACCGTTACCAATGCCGATGGTTCAAAAGGTGTGGTAACTGAAGACGGATCGAGCGGCCCAGAATCGAGCGTAGTACGCTTTCAACCTGGGCAGCTGGGTAGACTTGCGAACTCAAAGTTTCAGACAGAAGTCGTTGTTAATACTAGTAGGTTTAACCCAGATTACATGCGCGACAATCTTGATCTTATTGATGCTGACTCAGGCGTTCAGGGTTTACGTGACGAAGAACAGGACTTTTTAGCAGAGCAGAACTACATAAAAACTGTCTCCCAAACCGCACAACAGACAGGGAACGTTGGTTTAGCTAGAGGCGTTGAGACCGCTATTGCTGATGGTGGTATGGAAACCGCGCAAGCAATCGGTGATGACCTTGGCGTAAGTAGACCGCAAAAAACGGTTGATGATAGTAAGCCTGTTGCTACTGCTGGAGATCCACCTGTAACCACAGATGCTACTGCTGGAGACCCACCTGTTGGAGACCCACCTGTTGGAGACCCACCTGTAAACGCGTTTGACATGAAGACCGTTGATCGCTCTACCAAGGCAGGCCGTTTAATTCTATCGATCGAAGGTAACGGTGCAGTGAATCCGAGAGCACCGAAACCCAAAAAATGGATGCAGGAGAGAAACCGCCCGAAGTTGGACGAGCGACGCGAGGAATTAGTACAGCAGATAGCAAACACTGAGAAAAACCGAGCGAGCCTACCTAACTTTGAAACGCCACCCCCTGAAAAAGATGGTCTTCTCAAAGATAAAGCTGAGCTAGCGATGATTGACGGCTACCTCGAAAAAGATCAAGTCGCCGTGTTTTCGACAGACTTAGACCCAGTGGCGAAGCAGATAGAAGGCAAGAGCGGATCTGAGATTGAACAAGGCGTTAATGACGGAACTATTGTGGTCGATAAAAAGACTCAGGCGCAAGTTGCAGCCCAGCTCCAGAGAGAAGGCATTAGGGAGTTGCGTGACCTCAGACGCCTGAAGAGCAGAGACGCTGCAATTGCTCGCGCGGCTATTATCTCCTCATCGCAAGACGTCAGTATCCGTAAGCAGATGGCTACTGAGATGGTCAACATCTTAGACGGACTTGAAGGCAGTCCTAGTGTGAGCCGCAAAGACGAGCTTGCTTTAGCAGACAGAGCCGCCAATCGTACTTACAGCTACCGCAAGCTACGGAATGACATAGCGAAAACAAGACGTTCTTGGAACGATGCAGCAAATACAGAAGCGGCAGAAGTTCTTGCTGGAGCACAGGACGTTTTCTTCGGGCCAGAAAGAGATGAGGAAAACTTTGACTATGACTCTGCCGCGAAATTTCTCCGAGGCAAACCTTTCAACAAATTTAATATTTGGTTGAAGCAAAGTGATCGCACTGCCGAGGAAATAGCTAACGCAATGCCAGGTATGTCGGCCACTTTAAGTTTAACAATCGCTGCTATGGCTGGAGAGGAGTCTGGCGGTCGAGGCATTACAGGCAGTATTAGAGAGTCAGTAATTGATTTTATGGGCCGAGACGAAGTCGAAGAAGCAGTTGACCCCGCTGACTTTGATGCAAGCAGAATACGAGTTGACGACCCTGAGAAGCCTACGATGCTCTACTACACCGACGAAGACGGCAATATCTTAGATGAAGAAGGCGGGATGCAAGCCCTCAAAAATCTACACCCTGAGATGTACGCCAATGCGATGAGCATCGGTATCCACAACACCCGCGTCGCAATGGGGGAGTAAAGTGTGGAAAAGGATTTACTCCAGATTTTCTACGGCAACGGTACTTTCGATCTCCCTGAAGATCGAGGGCCAGACGGCGGTCCAAGTAACAGGGACATAGCGCAAGGTAACGTCGAAGATCCAGTCGGCGTAATTGCTCCCGAGTCTTTGACAGAAGCGTTTAGTGCGGGCCGTAAGTCGGGTGCCGCGGCCCTCGATGCAGACATCGAGTACTTCGGCGCGTTGTTCAATACGCTTACTGGCGATCAAGAAGCGGCAGAGGACAATGTCCGTCGTGCCCGTATCAAAGAAGCGCAAGCTGCGATCCCTGTTTCCACAATGGAGTCTTTCGAAGAGTTCTACAATGAACCGACGATCGAAGGCTTTTTCATGCAGATCGGTAAAGGCACCGGTGAGGTTTTCCCTTCAGCTATTTCTAGTATCGCAAGCGGTGGCGTCGGTGGCGTAGCCGCAGTAGTCGGTAAAGCGGGATTAAGTAAGGTCGGTAAATCCGTAGCAAACCGTATTGTAAAAGACTCTCTACAAAAAACTGCTGACGGTACGGCAGATGCGATGGAAAGAGAACTCGCACAGTCAGCATGGGGCGTATTTAAAGCAGGCGCGTTTGTCGGCGCAGGTGCATCAGAGTTCGCACCGCTCGCTGGCGGCAACTTGTCAGAAGCCCTCGAAGTTGGGCAAGAACTCAATGCAGATACCGCGGGTCGAGCGGCGCTAGTTGCTGCTCCTCAAGCTATATTGGGTGTTGGCGCTGAAGCGGGAATGCTAAAGCTAATTGGCAACGTTGCTAAAAAACGCGCTGTCAAAGAAGGCTCACTGTTTGGCAAACTCGCCAAAGATATTAGTGGCACCGCGCTTAAAGGCGGCGTTATGGAAGGCGCTACTGAGGTCGCTCAAGAAGGTATTGGTGTCCTCAACCGTATGGATATGGACGATACCTACACCACCCAAGACGCGAAGATGCGTTTGGCACAGTCCGCGTTTGCAGGCTTCTTTGGAGGCGGTGCGGCGGCTGGTGCTGGTGGAACCGTTGGTAGTATTTTCAGCCAAGCGAATCAGCTCATCGAGAAAGGTCGCCAAGCAGAGGTTGATCAGCAGGTCAACGAAGAGCAGTACGGTGACGAGGTATTCGGCGGGTACACGTCCCAAGAATCACAGAGCGATATTGCAGGCCAAGTCGAAGCAATGCTCGACTCCACTAGCTCTAAGCAAGCAGTCTGGTCTTCTGGCAAGCAACCCGTATTCGGAGCTAAAGAGAACACAATCACTCCCGTGCAAATCGATGGATCAGACAAGCCAGCGTACGCAGCGTTTGTACCTGGGCGAGGCACTATCGTTTCTACCAGCGAGCAGATTGTTGCTGACGTAATTGCAGGCGAAGCCTCTGACTCTATTCTCCAAGCAGCACTTGGGTACAGTAACGTTAAGACTGATGATGGCAACTTAGCTGTTGTGGTTACTGACAGTCAGGGGCGCGTAGTCTCTGAAGAGTTAACGACCGAAGAGAATCGACCCGCGGCAGAAAACGCGGCTCGCAAGCTGATGCCAGAAGGCGGAAGTTTCAAAACAATATCTGCTCAACAAGCACTGGAAGAACGTAAGAAGCGCGTCGAGAAAGAGCGAGGCCCTGTAGTTCGTCCGATGAATGACGAAGACTCTGAACAAGTCGAGAAAGATATGGGCTTTGGTAGCAAGGCTACTGGGTTCGACGAAGGCGGCGATATATTTGAGTCTGAAACCACGAAGCTCAAAGAGTACGCCCCACGAAATACAGATAGAGAGTACGAGAACACCGACCCCACTCGTAAGGCCTTTAAGAAAGAGTTTGGCGATGAGATGGACATCGACTGGGAAAGCGATTACTACAGCGGCATGAGCGAAAGTCTGCTGAAGGCGGCTGTTGCAGCAAAGAAGGCGAACCCTACAGCTTTGGTAACTATTACTGAGGGCAAAGACGGCGCGTATGACTTAAACCTCGAGACCACTCCAGAGACGGAGACGTTCTCTATTGGGGGACAAGATCAGAAGTTACCTATCGGCGGGTTCTTATCGCAGTCAATAAAAGACGCAGACCGCGTCGCGAAAAACGATGACTTCAATAACAAAGACTCTGCTGAGGCTAAGGTCACAGTTGTTGCGCCAGACGGTAAAGAGACTATCGCAATTCTGGCTGACCTAGTTAACGCTGGTCGGAGAATCCTACAGACGCGCGAGGGATCAAACTTTAACCAGGGCGGGCCCACTCAGTCTGCTGCCGCTGCATTCTCAGCGATAATGTCTGAGCTACAGCTCTCTAATTATGATGTTCGTGACCAAGCAACTGGCGATTCCCTGTTGTCTCAAGATCTTTTGACTGATGAAGTCATTAAGGAGGCAGGGGGCGTAATAATGGACATTGACGACGTGGCTGCCCTCGGCGACGACGCGATGTCACCTTGGCTAACTGCTAGCGGACAAATTGTTGGTACAGGCCAAGACCATCTAGCTTTTGCATCCGACGCGCTCGAGGTGTTAGGGCTGGAAGTTGTTGGGGAGTACGCCGATTTCATGAAAAAGACGGGCGCTATTCGAATGGGCGCTTGGAGAGAGAGTACTAATAGAAGGCCTACCCCAGCCGACCCGTTTGCAGTAAGTCTACACACCTATGAAGGCCAGGAGCTGACAAAGGCGCAGATCGAGACTCTTTTCAAGTTAAATCGAAAGGCAGCCAGTACTAACGGAAACCAAAAGGCGACTCTGCTTTTTGGCGCGACCGATAGTTTTACAAATCCTGAATACAAAGCGATGGATCTGACTGAGTTTGTGCTTTCCCAAAGGCAAGCACAAAAAAGCAAGGAGGAAACAAAACTAAGTTCGCTGCGCGCTGGCGGCACCAAACAGTCACCACTGACACTGAAAGAGGTACTGTCGCCTGAGCAAGAAAGCACACCAATTAAGTTTAAAGTTTCCGGTACACGGAGTGCTGACGACAGTTTCGATGCTGGCGGCAGATTCTCATATGAATATGAAAGCCGCAAACTAGCAGAGGATGCAAAAACCGCCCTCGAGGGGAACGGCGCTACTGGCGTAGAAATTACCGATGATAGAGACACTTACTATGGCGGGATGAATGAGCGTCCAGAACAGCGTGCTGGACTCACAGCTGAAGAGCAGGCTGACGAAGACGCAAGGAGTTTTCTCGGGGACCGCCCACTCTCTGGCTTAAACATAGAAGCAGGCCCTGTCGAGAACAGGGGCTACTCATCCGCGAAGCCCAAGAGCAAAGGTGGTCGCAACCCAATGAACGCGACTTACCCAGCGGGTAGCATTGGCCGCTTAGCTTCACAAGTTGCGTCAGGCTTAGTTAAAAAGCTCAGGCTACAAAAGCCTGTCTCTATACTTGGTGTGAAAGAACTGGCGCAAATGTCAGAGGCTAAGTTCAACGAGATGTTTACAGACCCCCGTGTAGCAGCTGCTGTACGCGAGCAGATGAACGCCCTCCTAGACAACAACACCGCGTTAGGCCGATACATGGGCTTCAACGATGCGCATGTGATTCTTGTAGACAATCGTTCAGACAACCAGCTTCAGACAGCGTTGACCACTGCTCACGAGCTGGGCCATGCGTTGATCCAAGAAGAGATGGCGGGGTCGCTGAATAACACAGCTTTGTACCGGCGTTTAATGCGGGAGTTTGAAAAGGCTCGCTCTGCTAAAGATGCCCCTGCTGCCTACCAAGACCCTAACAACGAGTTGGCTTTTGAGGAATGGTATTCCGACCAAGTAGCAATCTACGCAAAGAATCTATACTACAAAAAAACGCTTCCAGCCAAGAACTTGTCGGCTAGCCACTTTAAGAAAGTCGCAGATAAGCTCGTGTCTATGTTCAAGAGCATGTCACAAGAAATGCGCCGTAGGTTCGGTAAAGACGCGCAGAATCAAGACTTTACTAAGTACATGGACTCGCTTGCTGAGAACAAGCGCCGCTACTGGACTGCTGCGAAGAACAAGGTCGGTACAAAAGAAGCTACATTCCAGCAGAAGGCTCTTGTCAGAGCTATTGAAGATGCGATGCCCAAGTCTAAGTTTGAGAAAGGTGTTGAGTCTCTATCTCGATTAGTTAACGAAGTACTGAGCAATCCTACTGTGCGCAAAGCAACACAGCTTGTTCGTACAGAGGACGGCGTACTGCGAACCATTAGCACCAAGATTGCAGACATGATGTATATACCTGCTCAATCTGAAGGCAAAGGCTCAGACATGGGTTTCGTAAAGCGTAAAGCAGCGATTCGTAAGCGCATGATGAACGAAGTGCGGAAGATTCTTGGGTCTGATTGGACTACACCTGAAGCTACAGCAACATTGGAAGCAGCAAGAGACGCTAATATCCCAACAGATCAGCTCCCAGAAGATGCGCGCAAGATACGAGAGTTCCTGAGCAAGCTGTATGACAACTACATCTCGAAGACTCCAGGTAACACAGTTCTTAAAAGAGATAACTATTTCCCAGTTGCCTTGGATCTCGCGAAGATTGCAGAGGACCCAGAAGCCTTTGTGGGGTTGATGCTCAGCAAAGACTCTCAGATGACTGGGAGCCAGATACGCGACACCGTACACAAACTAGTCCAGCTACAGAAACGCATAGTCGATGAAAACGAGATCAACGTTGATGCAACAGATCCATCAGCTGTAGCAGAGGCTGCTCGAGTATTTACAAACAGCCTGAGCCCTACCGAACTAAAAGACTTTAGCTTACCCCCAGCGGAAGCGTTGCAGGAATATATACGAGACCAATCAACTCGTAACGAGTTCCTTCGTGCAACTCGCGCGCCTGACGGTACTGACCTTTTGCAGCAAGAGCTCGACAAGTTGTCGCCTGTTGACAGAGAAGAAGTTGTTGCGATGCTCGAGAGACACATGGGCTACAGCCGCAAACCGCTCGGTCCCAAGCTACGAGCCGCGAACAGCTGGTTGCAGTTGTTCCAGTGGGTCACGCTGCTTCCTCTCGCTACTGTGTCCTCGATCACGGAACTTGGCGGAGCGGTACTAAACGGTAAAGACTTTGATGCGTTTGGTATGGCGTGGAAGGCAATGAAGGACACCATCGAGAACCCCATAGAAGCTAAAGAACTGGGCGAAGATCTGGGTGTTACCTCAGAGCGCACAATGGAAAACATGATGATGACCGACGCTGACCATGAGTACATGGACCCTAAAGCGCGAGCCATTGGCGATAAGTTCTTCCGAGTAATTGGCCTTGATTGGTTTACCCGTTTCACCCGAGAGTTCGCTTCTAACATGGGTGTACAGTTCATGTTGCGCCATGCAGTGAACGATAGTGGTAACCCACGCTCGGAGCGTTACCTAAGAGACCTTGGCGTGTCGGCGGCAGATGTAAAAGCATGGGAAGCAGACGGCAGATCGTTTGACTCTGATGCAGGGCGTCGAGTTCAAGATGGCCTTACAAGATTCGTTGAAAGTTCAATGTTACGTCCGAACTCAGCAGAGCGACCTTCATGGGCAAACGATCCCCGCTTCGCTTTGATCTGGCAGTTAAAGAGTTTCTTGTACTCCTTCTCCAAAACTATTGGTGGCGGCATTATTCGCGAGGCTAAAGCACGAGCAGCTGAGCCAGGGATGACAGGTCTTGAGAAGCTAGGTGGTGTTGGACTTACTCTGGCGCTAGCTGGTGTCGCCTTCATGCCACTCGCCATGATCAGCCTCGAATTGCGCGAGCTAGCGAAGTACCTGATTGCAGGCGTACTCCCAGGCGTCAACCAGAGCGGTGGTAGATACTTCCGATCTGATCGCATGGACTGGGGCCAGTACTGGACTGAAATTTTCGATCGGTCTGGTTTTAATGGCCCCATGTCAATTGCTACCAACATGATGAACGCCGACAAATGGGGGAGCACCCCACTCGCGCCGCTACTAGGCCCAACTTACGACCTTGCAGAGTCAGCTGTATTGGATGGATTTGAAGTAATCCCCGATCGCATACTCCCTGGCTACAGCATCGTTTACTAACAGGACTTCTCTAATGTTGAAACTATTACTAGGCCCCATCGCAGATTTAGGTAAGACCTACCTCAGCAACAAAGCCGCAGAGAAGCAGGCTAAGCACGAAGCCAAAATGAACGTGATCCAGAACGATGCAGACTGGGAAGCGAAGATGGCAGACGCTTCTGGCAGCTCGTGGAAAGATGAGTTTTGGACTATAATATTAGCTGTACCAATATTCATGGTTGGCTACGCAATCATAGCTAACGAC
>Ga0209092_10003577_pt1 | contig 13418 bp, 10 predicted proteins | sample FraStrMetagenome_FD_187446 | JGI IMG/M metagenome (GOLD analysis project Ga0209092, IMG submission 187446) | Marine eukaryotic phytoplankton communities from Arctic Ocean - Fram Strait ARC3M Metagenome (SPAdes) (version 2) | ecosystem: Environmental > Aquatic > Marine > Oceanic | place: Fram...
TTGTTTCAGCCAAAATACTCTCAACTTGCATGGGAGATAATTCAATAAAGGTCAAGTTTCAAGCAGTTGGTTCTCATCAGCATGGTAGGAAGCTCATCAGTTTTGCAGAATTACTCGCTCAATCCATTAATGACTATCCAAGTGGTTTTACTTCTACCATAACTTCTGAAAACGAAAAGGAGATAGGTCCTATTGCAAGCGTTGCTGTAATCCCTGAACCATCATCAATTCCATCGATTACACCTACGCTATCGATGAAACCCAGCGACCATCCAAATACAACGCCTTCTCGTATTCCGTCAGTTGAACCAACAACTTGTTAGACATATATGCAGTAAATTGATCGTCTTTGACTGTTGCAAAGAACATGTATTTGAGAGAATTATAAAAGAAGCTGATTGAATATTAATTGGTTGATTATGTACATAAAAGAGTTTCTGTTTCTTCCCTCGATATCGAAGGAACTCGGTCGAAGACGCGTGTGTCTTCTTCACTTCACATCTTAACTTTCTATCAAGCATTGATTTGTTTTCGCATGGTAAATGAGCCGATTCAATACGCAATCATCACAATTTTTTTTTTCATTATGACGCAACGTCAGTGCATGCCCAACACAAATAAGCTGATATCTTGCCCTTGTTAACGCTACGTTTAAGCGTTTCTCGTCGACAATAAAACCCTTCCTACCGCTCATATTCGCACGTACAAAACTGACGATTACCACATCAGACTCACAACCTTGACTACTGTCTACTGTCGAAACGAGAATATTCGACAAATTTTTACGACGTAGTATGCGCTGAATGCATTTCGTCTGCCCTTGATAAAACGTTATAACGCGAACTTTATCTGGTAGTTGTAATGGTCTATGCAAATGTTTCGGCAGCTTTAAATACATCTCGTTGAGTATTAGAGCTACTTCATTTGCTTCAGCCTCGTTGTAGTAGCTGCAGCTAGCCTCATCCTTTTTCTCTTTTCCAGCAACATTCACGAATACGAATGGACCACCACTGCGATGTTTTAGTGTGCTCTTATACGAAGGCTTACATACATTTGGTCCATCTTGAATGCGCGATGAATAAAATACAGCGGACGGAAAATTAGCTATTTGGGGGCGCATACGGTACTGCGTATCAAGTAATGAATAGTCACAACCTACGTCGACCATAAGTCTCTCATGCAGAGATCGATTGAAACCATTTTTTACGGCATCCATGCTAGTAACAGTCGCAGGTAACTGTTTAGGATCGCCGATTGCCATCATTCGCTTTGGTCGCAAAGCAAAAGGTATGATGAGTTCCGCTTCTGTCGCCTGCGCGGCTTCGTCAATAAAAAGATCATCAATTTTTGAAGTATGTTTAACAAAACTTGAGCCAGCAGTTGATAAGGTGCAAAATATAATATCGGCTATTGATTTGACAAATAATATTGGGATTTCGACTTCAATAAAACATTACATCATGAAAATCACATACGTACCAGTAGCTAAAAGTTCCCGAATAACTGCACTCTCATCTAGGTTAGTTAGGAGTTCTTTAATCGCCAGTAACTCGATAATACATTCGTTTCTCTTTATGCTATGATCAGCTAGCACTCTCTTGAGAACGTCAAGTATTGTAGTTCCTCGTAAGGAAGAGGGTACTTGCGACTTCAGCATCTTATATACTGCCCTTAACCTAGTTTGCACTAGATCAAAATTGCAATTATTTTCATTTAGATAATTGCAACACTCCAATAATTCATTAATAATAATATTTAGCCAAGAATATGCAAGAATAGTATTAATGCATCCCGGTCTTAAGGAATCGTGGTGGTTCTCAGCAATCCCACTCAATAATTTGTTTTCAACACCTATACAGAGAAAGGTTGTTCATGAGTTCTGTTACAAAAACTAACCCTCAAGAATAGCGACGTACCGATTAATACCGCATTACAAGAAAAATCTAAATTACTTAATATCATCATAAATCGGGATGCCACGACGACAACTGCTTTGTTCGATGGGGCACACACCATAAGTCGTTTCTTTACATTTCCATTTTCGGCATTGCGGATAAGATTATGGAATAAAAGCGAAACAAGAAAGGTTGTCTTTCCCGTTCCAGGTGGCCCCTTTTAAGCAATAAATTAACGAGAAGAAATAAATTATTTTCCCTATACAGAAAGCGAGCATAAGAAAAATTTCATATGCTCTTACCTGGACCAGACTTAACGGTGATGACTTTATTGGGCCGAGAAAGTCACAAATCAATTTGCATTGGGAATTATTAAGTTGAGGGAGACGTGGACCAGAAGGAGTTATAATTTTAAATGGTTGAAGATTGTGAAATTTAGTCCCTTCACATTTATTCAAATGCGAATCATTGCATTGACCAAGATTATTTTCTTCACCTTGTTCCTCATCAGAATCTTGCGCAAACCTTATATGCTTCGCTTTCTTCATTCCTATGATCTTATCCATAAACAAAACATTTGGTTGTTTCTGGCATACCTCGAATTGACGAGATTCGTTGATTAGAGAAACGAGTGGTAGAGCAACCCATTCTCTTATATCAACAAAATCAACTAAATATTTGATCACCTTTAAGTCATATACTGTCAGTTCAATCATATCTAAGACTCGATCTAAAGCTGGCCTTGTTGATGCAATTACAGGAAATAGCTCATCTGTTTTTCTTTTGGCAAATGATGGCATCAACTGAAAGCAGGTGCCCGGTCGCAAATATTCGAAATGCTCTTTATTTTTAGGAAGTTGTTGCATTTGAAATTTTAGAACCAAACGATAATGAAGATTTTGACTATTTCCTTGTTCAATAACCTCATGATCCAATAGATCGAGAGACAATGTATCGGGCAATTCGTTGGCGCAAAGCTGGTCCATTTCTTCTCTTTCAATCTTTCGTTTCATTTTATTCATTTCACTGCTTAAAATCGAAATGCTCTCTAATAGAATCTGTCCAGTCAACGAATTATAATACTCGTTAGCGTTTTTGAAAGTTGACGGTAATTTGACAGGGATAAGACAACCAGCCCTACTGCAAGCTTCTGCTACCAGAATCTTCCGAATATTTACTGGGCTGGAATGAAATGCCAATATATCCTTTATATTTGACATCAACAAACACGCAAAATATCTATCTACACGAGGCTTTATTGATTTCGGTATCGGACGAACTTTTTCATTAACATCGTCCTTCATACTCTTTCTTCTCCAGCTCTTCGTATGATGCTGAGCATCATTATTTTGCTTCATTCTCGCAGCCTTACGAGCAGCCCGAGAGCCACCTATAAATGGAGAATCTGGCGACTTCCATACAGATTCATCTACTTTTGAATTTTCCCATTGTACTTTCAATTTCAAATCCTCTTTTGCCGCTCGTTGAACGATTTCCTTTGCATGCTCATTAACTAACCCCACATGCTTCCTTTTATTTCTCGTCATACCAATGAATTGCACAGAGTGAGCATTCCCCTCTTGAGAAAACTTCAATACCTTGCAAGTATAAACGACCCCCAATGAATTAAAAATAGCACAACGGTATAAAGTGGTAAGCTGAAACTATTATTCGATGCGATACTGAACGTTACCGGTAATCTTCTATGCTTCCTCTACACACTAACATGTATTAATATTATTATTGATAATGTTATTATTATCAATCTTAAGACTACATACAGCTCATATATATTAATAATGCATGTATTTACATTATTGAATACCTATTATGAAATGTTCCCTCTTTTTCTTCTCTCTTTCTTTTCCACTTTTCGCTCCACTTTTCAATCGAGACTCTCTAGCGGCATTTTTGGCACACCAGACATAAGAGTGACGGTATTACTGCGAATTCCGCTATTTGGGTGGATGACATATGTGCGAACTTTAGTAATCTACGTAGGTCACCTTGTGGTTTACTCGGTACAATATGTGTAGAAGAGTCAAAGAATATTCGGATATTCGAGCGTTGCACGAGAGTACTCATAAGCACGATCGCCGAATGCATTGCTGCACCGCACCGCACCGCCACACATATTCCTACACAGGATACGAGTACCGGGTACCGGGTACCGTATATATATTTCAAAAAAACACTCTGAAAGGATACACAAATCACGCATTTTGCATTTTTTCATCATATCTTCCCGGAATTTCATTCCAAGAGAGAGAGAACCTACAAGCTACAAGCTACAAGATATAATATATTTATAATACGTCTCATTGTCTCATTAAAGATACTTTCATATCCTATATACATTATACATATATATATATATATTGATTCTTCCATCATCATTGATTGAAACAAATCATCATTATCTCGAATACTGTGCCGTGAACAATAATAATCTTCATCCACATCCATTATGCTATCTTCTTCCCTTCGCGTAGCGGCACGAGCCATTCAACAGCGAGTAGTTGAGCAGCAGCAGAAGCAGTCCGTGAAATACTTTCGTTACTTTAGTACGGCCTTTTTAAATGATTACGATGCACATGTAGCCGAACGTGCTGTATTAGGTGTAGTGCCGAAACCTTTGAGTCCGGCTCAGGTTCAGGATCTCGTTTCGGAGATAACGGATGGGAGTGTGAGTGCGGAGGATAAGGAGACGTTGAAGGAGTTATTGTCGCAACGTGTTCCTCCAGGTGTGGACGAGGCTGCCTATGTGAAGGCTACCTTTCTTTCGTCGGTACGTGGATGTTTAGGGTCTTGATGTTTTGTACGTTTGCATTCAAAATAAGCATGCAGATTCGATGTATGCTTCTTTTGCAAAATTTTTGTTCATTCAAATTATGGTTTTTTAATGTATGTTTCTATATACGGTTTTCTTTTCTTTTAGGTTGCCAAGAAAGATACTGCCTTGGACCAAATTAGTGCCGTTGAGGCTGTTAAGTTGCTTGGTACCATGCAGGGTGGATACAATGTTGCCACACTCGTGGAATTGTTGAGTAGTGATGATGCTGATTTGGCCGAAGCATCTGCAACAGCTTTGAAGGATACTCTTTTGGTTTTCGATGCGTTCTATGACGTGGAGGCGTTAGCGAAAGAAGGTAACTCTTATGCAAAGTCCGTTATGCAGAGTTGGGCCGATGCTGAATGGTTTTTAAAACGGCCGGAGGTTGAGGAGTCCATGACTATGACTGTATTCAAGGTTCCTGGTGAAACGAATACTGACGATTTGAGTCCCGCTCAGGATGCTTGGAGTAGGCCAGATATTCCTCTACATGCACTTGCTATGCTTAAGAATGAACGCGATGGTATTGTGCCCGATAAGCCAGGAGAGGTTGGTCCTATTGAAGAAATCGAAGAATTGAAGAAGAAAGGTCACAAACTTGTTTACGTCGGAGACGTTGTTGGCACAGGAAGTTCGCGAAAGAGTGCTACGAACAGTGTTTTGTGGTTCATGGGAGATGATATCGATAATGTTCCCAATATTCGTGGCGGAGGTGTTTGCATCGGAAGCAAAATTGCTCCAATCTTTTATAATACTATGGAAGACTCTGGTGCACTTCCTTTGGAAATTGATGGAGTAGAAAACTTGTCAATGGGCGACGTCATTCGCATCGAACCCTACAATGGAAAAGTATACAAGGGAGATGAATTGTCTGGAGAATTCGAAGTAAAGAGCAAAGTGTTGTTTGACGAAGTTCGAGCTGGCGGTAGAATTCCTCTTATTATTGGTCGTGGATTAACAGCCAAGGCTCGAGCTTCTCTTGGAATGCCCGACACTGACGTTTTCGCTTTGCCTGAACAAGCTAAAAATGATGATGTAAAAGGATTTACGCTCGCTCAAAAGATGGTCGGAAAGGCTTGCGGTACGGACGGAATTCTGCCTGGCACCTATTGTGAACCCATGATGACCACCGTTGGAAGTCAGGATACTACCGGGCCAATGACTCGTGATGAGTTGCGTAGTTTGGCCTGTTTGGGATTCTCCGCTGACTTGGTAATGCAATCCTTCTGTCACACTGCAGCCTATCCCAAGCCTGTTGACGTGGTCACTCATGGAACTCTTCCTGACTTCATTCGTACTCGTGGCGGGGTCTCGCTACGACCTGGCGATGGAATTATTCACTCTTGGTTGAATCGTATGTTGATCCCAGATACAGTAGGAACAGGAGGAGATTCTCATACCCGATTCCCCATCGGAATCTCGTTCCCCGCTGGAAGCGGCTTGGTTGCTTTTGGTGCAGCGACAGGTATTATGCCCCTTGATATGCCGGAATCTGTACTCGTCAAATTCGAGGGAGAAATGCAACCCGGTATTACCCTCCGTGATCTTGTTCAGGCTATTCCTTACCAGGCGATCCAAGATGGTCTATTAACGGTTGCTAAACAAAACAAAAAGAACATTTTCAGTGGACGTATTTTGGAAATTGAAGGTTTGCCGGATCTTAAGTGCGAGCAAGCATTCGAATTGAGTGATGCATCGGCCGAACGAAGTGCTGCAGGTTGTACCATAGCGCTCAACGAAGAGCCCGTGATTGAATATTTGAAGTCGAACGTTGTTATGCTCAAATGGATGATAGAACAAGGATATGGAGACGCACGCACTCTTGAACGACGTATTGTACGAATGGAGAATTGGCTTGCGAATCCTGTACTCATGAAGCGTGATGCTGACGCAAAATATGCCGCTGAAATCGTCATCAATCTTGATGAGTTGAACGAACCTGTTCTTGCTTGCCCAAATGATCCCGATGATAGTAAGTTATTGAGCGAAATAACAGGAACAAAAATTGACGAGGTCTTTATTGGTAGTTGCATGACCAACATTGGACATTTCAGAGCAGCCGGCAAGTTGTTGAAGGAACAAAGCGGATCTATCCCTACGCGTCTATGGGTTGCACCTCCCACGAAAATGGATGAAGCCCAGCTAGTAGATGAGGGTTATTACAGCATCTTTGGCACAGCTGGTGCCAGGACAGAAATGCCTGGATGTTCTTTGTGTATGGGTAATCAAGCGCGTGTTGCTTCCAAAAGTACGGTTATCAGTACTAGCACCCGTAACTTTCCTAACCGATTGGGACAGGGAGCAAATGTATTCCTCGGAAGTGCAGAGTTAGCCGCTATTTGTGCTATTGAAGGAGAGTTGCCTACACCAGAGAAATACCTGGAGTACATGTCCAAAGTGGATTCGGATGCCGCCGACACATACAGATATTTGAACTTCGACGAACTTCCAAGTTTCGTTGAGAGTGCGAGTAAGGTTGAAATCAGTGATGAGATGAGAGAAGCTGCAGCAAAAATGAGTTAAGGGACTTGGGCAAGAACTAATTTTTTCTATATGGATAAACTTTCAAACTAATGAATATTTGGTAATTTGTTTCATCATTGAACTCTTTGACTTTTGACAACGGTTCGATAATCTATATTTCTAAGTTTTCAATTATCACAGCACGTAGGTCTCCACACACTCACATCTCACATTTTTTCTATGTTCACAATGTTTTTACTTGTTACCTTCAACGGGTAAATAGTAAATAGTTCACTTCCACCACTATGACTATGCCCATAACCAAAACCAAGCTGCGCAAAGATACTCGTATAAAGACAAAAGACACCACAACTTCTACAACTTTTCCTCCAAAAGCCATCATCCATACGACCACAACCACAGTTCGTTGAGTTCCCTCTTTCCATGCATTGTCCATCTGTAGTCATATTCCGGATTCTGAATTTTCTTGGATTTATGTACACCTTATTCCCAACCCATCGAGCCTTCGCCGCTGCTTTCAAGTGTACGATCCAAACTGGTGGGTTCCGACGATGTTTTAGGAACAGGCGTTCAATACTGGGCACTCAAAGTAGTGACGTGGCGCCTTTTACGACAACTACTTCCAGAGATATAATGCGGTGTATGGGTCGGTCTATGGTGAAATATAAATATGCAACAAGGATGCTGTCACACTGCGAGAAATCATGTGGTGATGAAGTTGTGAATATGCCGGGTGATAACTTTGGAAAAGAGCCGTTCGTTTCGAGTATGCGTGATGTTATACAGAATGAGTTGATGCCTGTGGCAATCGGATCTGTGAATGGATCGGCAGTTGATAAAGCACGTAAATTTGTAGCTGTTCTAGGAGTGAGTGGTGGTTGCGATTCAATGGCTTTACTTCACGGATTGATGTCAATTTTAAAGGACCAAAATGGATCCCTGGTTTGTGAATCGATACATTACAAGTGCGAAGTTCATGTTGTTCACTTTGATCATCGCCAACGAGGTGAAGATAGCGATAAAGATAAATTGTTCGTTCGAAATGTTTGGAAAACAATTAATCAAGGTGTACACAAAATTAATTTTCAATGCTTTACCTGGGGTAATGCAGATGATTCAGGTGCCACAACATCGTATGCTCACTTTTCGCAAGAGTCCGCTCGAAAGTGGAGGCGATCGCTCCTTCAGAAAGTTCTATTTGATGAATGTGGAGATAGGTATCCTGGAATTGTTTTGACTGGTCACCATGCTGACGACAATGATGAGACATTACTTCTTAAGGCAATAAGAGGAGCGCACATAACATCACTATCTGGCATGGGTTCTTACTCTCAATTTCCGTCAAATAACACGAAAGGTGCTGAGTTCACGGTGTTCGGAAGGCCACTTATAAATGTGCGTAAAAGAGGACTGCAACGTTCTTTATCATCTCATTTGTTATCATGGCGTGAAGATGCATCAAACACAAGCGATAAATATTTAAGAAATCGTGTGAGAAACGAGTTAATTCCCCTACTATCAGAGCTAGCAGGTGGTGATAGTGCTCTGCAGGTAAATAAATTCTTCGGTGCTACTCAAGACCTTTTTTCACTCGCTACTTACCTTAACATACTTAGAAGCGGCTCCTGCATCTAGATCTACAGGCTGGGAAACTGAAAGCGTTCTTAGACACAAACATGCACAACAACAAGGCAATAGAAGAAGATTACTTTGTCGTTCCAGATCACAACACCATTAATATACTAGATGAACACCGGCTACATAGGTGGGCGCGAACGAAAATGGAAAAGAGCACTCAAGTAGGAAGTTTTTCGTACGATCACTTATTGCTGGTCTTAAACCAAATAGTCGAATATCCTGAAAATAAAAAATGGGATATAGAAATTGGAGGAGGATTGACAGTGACACGTTGTGGAGATGTGCTTTCGATGGATTGTACCGACGTGACCATACCTAACTTACACATACCGGGAAAGGTTTGGTCTGTAATTGACGTCGTCACCCCAAAGCAGGCAGCAAGAAATGACGTAGAGCCCAGCGTTAGCCTTGAGGTACTTCTACCTGCCAAAATTCTTTCATATAGCACCATCAGCATCGTTGCAGCTGAAAGCGTAAGCCACTTGCGGTTCACTCCAGAATGGAGACGTGGGAGGACTCCATCCAAATTAAAAGAGTTTTTACGCGGCCAACAAGTTCCACTTCATCTTCGTGACTTTGCTCCAGTTGTATCTTTAAATGGTAATGAGGAAACGAAAATAATCGCTGTATTTGCTGGTAAACAGAACGAGTCTCGTTGGTTTATCAATGAAGAATTTGTGACAGTATCTGGTGGCATTGATAGAGAAGCGCACATAATTCAACTTCAAAAGCATTCATTACAAGTTTAGTTAGCATTTTAGTAATTTAAAAGTACAGCACCTATCATTTTTAATGTAGTTTGATTTCGTGCATGTATTCGATTTGGAATCCAACTTAACTTGAGTAACTTTCCCTCGAGGAGAGATGGTTGTAGGCCGCGAACGTATATCTCTCGTCGCATATCAGCCCCAAAGAATGTGCTGCCAGAGATGTCCCATAGATATCGCGTTTCCTTGATTCATTGAAGGGAAGGACAAGGGCGAGGGCACGTAAAAATACTTCACCTTGCCTAATCAGGTGTCTTGACTTCTTGAATGGTATGCTTTGTCTATGTTGCTGACCGGATGATCAACAAAGAAACGTTTTTAATCCTGCAGAAATTTCGCACAACATCTAAATTTTATTTAACAAATATGCACCTCAATTTTGATATCATCACCTTATTATTTGGGCCGAAATGACGAGTTATAGATATCACAAAGATCAATATTTATTGTGAGTACCTGCGCGACAAGCTACAGACGATGTATTCCATATCAGTTGACTCTTATTGAAAATTAAATAACCCTTATGTTAAACCTGTAACGTGGAATAGCAATGAGCTTCTACTTGTATGGACATCATTTACCTAATTTATAATTTAAGATAACGGAGATAAACTGTATATACGAGCAGACTTAGCAAGATTGCAAAGAAACGCTGTTGTTGCATATGAGCGAACGTACAATTGTCCTATTAAAAGAGGGATTGGACGAATGGTTATACTTTTCAACGGACAAGTTTTTAGTATCGAGAAGCCATGTCTGTTTTTATTTTATAGTTCTAAATATTTTTGAGAAGTTGATCAACCATGTGAGGTAATCATGTACAAATTCACCTTTCTACTTTTTGTGGATTTACATGGCATTTCCCCAATGGTATAACTTTAATATATCAGACATGATTCTCGTCTACCAGAGCAAGCAATCCTAGTAGACAGAATGAATCATGTACCATCAATGTAAAGCGTATGCAGTTGAAAAGTGAATGACCAATTTGGCGTCATCGTTATCAACCAGACATCGTCACCTTCTCACTCTTTACTCGCAGTCCAGCGACCCATCATCAAGATCATTCCACTTTCCCTTACCACCTCCACCTCCATGCTGAGGCTTGCTCTTATATTCTCTACAAGGGGGGAACATGAATCAACGAAAAGGAGATCAACACGCAGAACATGGCAACGAAATCAAGATACAGTCATGACTCACCCGTGATTAGTCTTTCGTGTAATATTTCTGCTTGCGCTCCCATCACCCTTCGTTTTCGTCATAGGTGCCTCGCCTTGATGCTTGTGCCATTCCTGAGCTCCGCTGAAGTGTAACGACAAACGCAAGCAAACAATATATAAGGATATATTATATGGGAAATTCTGCAAGGTTCGGATACCAAACGTGTAGATGCCGCGGATGATAAACATCAACAACGAGTTCAGAAACAGTCATGAAAGGACTTACGATTTGTTGTTGTTTTCAGTCATGTTGGTTGTGGTTGCGTGTTTAATATTTGAGTGTGTGTACGTTGTATTTGGTTTACGTTCTTTGGATATTTTGTGTGATGCCAGTAGATTGAGATCTAATCGTAGATCTCAATCTCACACATTTGTCAATCTCTCTCTCTCGAGTGACGCGGCGGATTACTCGGTATTTCTACGAGAGAGGGTATGTTCTACATGTATGTTTCCTATGTATCTCCGATCTGCGACAGAAAGATGATGTCAATTTGAGAAGCAAGAGGTGTCAAGAATTCGAACCTCTTCTCATTTGGCTAGGGTAGAAATTCCAGTTCAGAGTTACAAAATAATAGCAATAAGTTAGCCGAATGATCGAATCTCGAATCTCACAGGCAACTATTCTTATATTTTTTGGAAGTGGTGGGAAGGTTTGAGGGTTTCAGTTTTTCGCCAACAGTAACACACCAAGGCGTTAGCAGCACGATCATGACTCAATTGCTAATCGAATTCTACCTTCTAATGAGGAGGTGGTTCAATTCTAAATTTGGCGAGCGCAGTTGTCGCGGAGACTCTATAAGAATTTGAGATATACTCTTGTATTTTTTTCTAGCATCAACGCAGATACAATGTGTTGGGAAATGAAACTTTTATTCTCGAATCAAATCCTTATGACGTCATTTCATATGTTTATTGCTGTGCATGTTCGGTATTTCCGTTGAATGATTTTCGACCAGGAAAAGAGTTTTTTACATGTTAATTCCTTTCCTTTCCTTTCGCCCATCTAAGGAAATGCCTGAAAAGTCGTTGGCTCTGACCTTCCATTTGTGTAAGTATTTTTCAAAGTTCCCTTCCAAACGACAACTTTTTAGTGCTTCTTGTTGATATTCCACTCAAATACGTCCGGTGGATATCCTGATACATTTCCCAAAGTACTTTTGTGTGATGTAGAATATTCTGAAACAATATGAGAAAGGTGTTGAGTAAAAGTCGATACATTATTAATCAAACATGTCCAAATGCATTTGAAAACCATTTATAATCATAATTATAAGGTGAAGGTCAACCGAAATTGAAAACAGGGACACCAATATTGCATTCAATGGTTTGAATCCTAAACCTGTAGAATTTTTTTTGGTATACATTGCTAAATCATGTGCAACTGCAATTGAAATTCAGTTGTAATTACATCTTAGTGCGAAGGTGAAACAAAAATTAAAATCCGTATTATGTCTTTTTCTTACTTGCACTTTAAACCCGATCCTAGAAATTTCGATTTGGACTTATCCCGAAAGCGTGTAATAATCATGTGACTTTCTTTCGAAAAATTACCACGCATTAGAATTGGCCGCAAATAAAAGGAGACATGCAAAGAATTTTCGGACGTAAACTGTATATCTACTTAATTTTAGAAGAAAAAAGCGCACTGTGTACAGCTGAGAAATTGCTATCGTCGGACGATCGAGACTTCGACACAAAGTCAAAGTGAACAATTAAGCTGGTGGCGGAATCTTAGAAGCTTTGGCGGCGATAGGTGACACTTCGTTGTCTTCCGTAACAACGGTAAAGTAATCAATAGGATAACAACCGTATAGAGCTTCAAAACTCTGACGATAACGTTTTGATCTCTCCCTGTACATACAAATGAGAGCGACTTTTTAACTATTCAACAATATTGGGACAAGCCTATCAAAAGTAGCTCTTCTTAACTATCATCTAATGATATAAATCATCCCTATGGCTCAGCAATTTAATGACCGGATATTGCTTTTTCAACACCAATTTGCTACGAAACTCATAAATCTACTCGTATGCTGTCTTTACAATAACTCATGACTTTGAAAAATGCTCTGTCTACAAACGTTTAAAAACACTTGAATTTTTTTTTAATTTAATCCAAGCATGATTTTACAAAGGAATGAACCGAGTTGTATGTGCAGCACTGACACCAGGCCTTCCGTGCCTGACAGGCTTGTATGTGATTGCAAATTCTCCCAAGTACATGCCAACCATTTCTGGTTTCATCTCAACACCGCAGAACATTTTTCCGTTGTAAATACCAACAATACTTCCAATCATTTCAGGTACGATAAGCATATCACGAAGGTGGGTCTTAATACCTCGGGGCTTCTCTCCCGGAGCAGCCTCCTTCTTAGCCTTACGCAAACGCTTGATAAGAGCCATAGGCTTACGCTTAAGACCACGGGACATACGGCGACGAGCACGCGAAGTCACATGGGACATGAGCTCCTCATTGGAAAGGTCAAGAAGCTGATCAAGCTCAATTCCACGGAAGGTAAATTTGCGGAAGGTACGCTTCTTACGCAATTCGGTCACTTTTTCGGCATCCATTCTGTTA
>Ga0209092_10003578_pt1 | contig 13416 bp, 10 predicted proteins | sample FraStrMetagenome_FD_187446 | JGI IMG/M metagenome (GOLD analysis project Ga0209092, IMG submission 187446) | Marine eukaryotic phytoplankton communities from Arctic Ocean - Fram Strait ARC3M Metagenome (SPAdes) (version 2) | ecosystem: Environmental > Aquatic > Marine > Oceanic | place: Fram...
AGAACATGGATAAATCTGAACCACAGAATAAAGGAGTTACGTGGGCAGATATCGTTAAGAAAGAAACAATGTTTGAGAGTATCAAGAACAACTCTCATTAAATTGTTTTATCCTAACTATAACATTATTTTGACAAGTATCTTCTAGGCTCTAGTACATTATACATCTACACAGACTTACCACATCATAAACTCCGAGTTTAGATAGTCCGGTCGATTTTGGATTACTAAAAATATCTACCTCTTCCTCTGCCGCTGCCTCTACCTTCGTGTCTTGTTCCTCTATAGGAATTACTTTTTCTTCGTCTACCAGCGGATTCACTCATCTTTCTTCGATGATTTAGCAGAGATATATATATCCGGTGTTTAGATGTAAAATATATTTTTTGCCTTTATTTTTCTTAGTAACTTGGACTACCTGTACTAAAAATCCACTTCCAGATACTCGATACTACTAAACTTTAAATAATAACAACAAGATTACTTGTCTGCAATCTATCTTCGATCTTGTCTTCGAACTCCAATACTAAGAAAATAATGAGACGACTTGTATCTTATTGCTGGAACTAGATAGATCTTCTCAGCCACACAATGTTTTATTTTTCTTAGTATTGGAGTTCGAAGACAAGATCGAAGATAGATTGCAGACAAGTAATATTGTTGTTATTATTTAAAGTTTAGTAGTATCGAATATCTGGAAGTGGATTTTTAGTACAGGTAGTCCAAGTTACTAAGAAAAATAATGAGACGACTTGTATCTTATTGCTGGAACTAGATAGATCTTCTCAGCCACACGATGTTGTTAATTAACAAATATAGCCTCAAAGTTCTTTATCCAAGACATGTACAATGAAAGTAGCATAGGTGGGATCTAGGCGCACGAGAAGATCGACGAGCTCCCCATCAAGGTTGACATGGATGAGCTCATCAATGTCAAGCTGTATAAAAGCTCCTGGGATATCCACGATTGCTACATCACGTCCCTCTAAGGCGTCGAAGATGGCAGTAATAAACATCGCTTATGTAGAAACTGTTGGCGAGTGACTTTCGTCTTTTGTTTTGTATACGTGCTGTTTCCTTTCGTCGGCGCATCCGCGCCCTTTCACTTCATCTGATCTTTTCTCTTTAAAGTAGCCCGTTTTTGTTCGATAGTGAGAGATTTCGCTGATACTGGATGCATGACGTTCCTGTACAGCAGCTGCTGTAATTCCTTCATCAAAGCCTCCTTTCCTCTATCTCCAAAAATTTTCAATCCCGTTTTGGCTGTCATTTGCTATTTGAGGTATGACATTAGCTCCTTCGCATGAGGTGCTATTGTAGCTAAAAATTGGGAATGTTGACAATGATTCTTACATAACATCATTAGTTTCATTGCTGTTCCCGAGAGCTTGATAAACAAAATCTGGGTTAATGTTTTGTTTCCGGATGCGCTTGCTGTAAGCCCAATTCCTCAGCATCTCTGAACATTTGTTCTTCGGTTGGTGATCCTTTGACCTCTTCGTTGGTTCCACTTCTGTGCATTCGTCACCTTCGATCACTCCTGTGCTTTCAGAATCTGTGTAGTTGTATTGATCGGGCCCGACTAAATGCAATTCATTCTGGAATACATTGTCATTGTTATTCGATGGTTCGTCGTGGTCATCATTGTTGTCAGGCACATTGGTATGCACTGTTTCGTCGATCATCATCGCTGTCGTCGTTATCATTGGAATATTCAAAAAATAGATCTTCGTTCTCCTCATTAGAGAGAGATCCTTGAGTACTGTCATCCAGATCGGTAATTTCGTCCATTTCGTTCAGAGTGTCAGCAATCTCATCCCCTTGTCTGTTGGAATAAGTGAGTGATGACTTCATACCCTGGCTAAGTCCTACTTGGTTAACCCTATTGATCACATCGGTAGGCATTGGTAGCTCGGTCCATCTGTATCTCGTCACGCGTGATCCGGAAGTGAGAGACATAAACCAGTGTCCTCCTTGACGGTTACCAGATGGACCGAGACAGATGGCGCCCATTGTGCGTGCCTGCATTAATTTATCGTGCTCCTCGTTTGTTTGTACGTATTTACCGAATTCAATTTGCACATGGTTTTCGTAATTCAGTTCTGCCCCCGTTAGCAAATATCTAGGTGAGTAATTATTAGATACACCATCTTTTGCCGGCAGTGCATTAACCCAAAAATCACTGTTTTTTACCAGATGTATGAGTACGAGCCTTGGAATGTAAGTGAAAGGTAGCTTCGTATACGTAGATCTTGTTCTTTCCTTGATTGTTCTAATGCATCGCTCTGCTTCAGGTACATGTTCGTCTGCAGATGTTGTATTTAGCTGGGGAAAATCAGCACAGAGAGGCTCAAATTCATAATCTCCAAGAATAGAAGTGACTATAAACCCTCTCCTCTCGTGCAATGTTGTAACGTTCTTTAGAATTTTTGATAAGGTTTTCATCTGCCGATTTGGCAAAACTTCGATAGTAATGAACTTTATGTACCTCGAGATTGTGATGATGAAAGGTATCTTGTTGACAATCATAATGTCGACGCATAGAGCGACATCACGATATTTTTCAAGAATGTCTCGTGGTACGGGGTCAATATTGTCGAATACATGTTTGGGCAGTGTTCTTGCCGTCTTACCTTTTAGTGCTCCGCGATTTGGTCCGGAATATTGTCTGCTGCGATTACATCAGATTTTGATATTGGAGATTTAAGATGATGGATTGCAACGTCAGTAAGCTGCCGAGATCCGTCTCATCATTATGTTCTGAAACTTCCTAGCTCTAACGGCTCGTTGGTAAAGTCGTTTAGGATATCTTTGTTTATTTTGTTCAACAGTATCGTAACGAACCTCATCCAAAGTTTCATTGAGTAACTCTTTCCACATTCGATTATATTGATTTATGACACCATCCATGATGTATATTCCCTTGCGTGCAGATCCAAATCGTATTTTGTTTCCATTGTGGATGTGTACATAGAAGGCATCATCATCACTTGTATCAAATGTAACCCTGTAATATTTTTTTACGGTATGTAATGACAAAATGTTCGCGCCACCCTCTGGATAGTACCATACAGGTTCCAGATACTTAGCAAAATATCCCTCGTGTCTTAAATACACCGCTTCTTTTCCAACAGTAACGATCTGAATCCAATTTGATTTAGCGACTCGATGTATTCCCGTAAGCATTTCAGGGTTTGACAATATATTGACTGACGAACAACTGTCCATACCAATCGATCTAGTAGTTCTTAGAAAAAAACTACGACGTATTAGGAACTATAGGAGTAGGGGGTAGGGGGTAGGATCTTCACTAGTTTTATGTTCCGCTTTAACGACATCTAGGTCGCTCAAACTGTCATTACGTCTGCCTCCACCCCTAATTCCAGTTTTACGATTCCCGCGCCCTGTTCTGCGACCACTTTGCTCAGTAAGATACGCGTTTCCGCCTTCTTCATCGCCGACCTGTTGATGGATCGACGGAGCCCTGTAATTGAGGAGGTAGGCGTATGCCTTATCCATTGTCTCTGGGTATTCGTTGGACCCTCTCGTGTAGGTATTTTCAAGATCCTTGATCAGCTGACCGTACTTGGCAGCATTTGCATGTCTGACGAATAGGATTGCGTACCATCTCTTATTGACAAATTTCTTAGCACTTGATATTTCGTCATCGCTAGCAGATTTCATGTCTTTTTTCGTTTTTGCAAGGATCTGTTCAATATCATTTATTGCCTCGCCGGGTCTTAGGCCGGAATGCTCAACAGTGTCGATATACTGACGGAATTTTTAAGGTATATTCTTAAACTCATGTTAAGACGCTCTAGTGCCTCTTGTCCAGAGTGGATGATATTCTGCGTTGTGGATCCAACATACATGCTGACTCCAATTAACATCAAAAGCTCGATGACATCGAGAGATGTTTTTACTCCAGAATAACTCGGAAGGGATTTAAGCCTGTTTCTTATACTAAGTGAGCATTGCCCAAGCATAATCGAGAAAGATTGCTCCATCAACGCTTTCCTTCTGGCGACCTTCTCTCGCCACTCCTTCCGATCGTTGTGGTAGATGCTGATGTCAATTTGATCGGTGGTGGTTGGGCGAGTCGGATCTGGTAGCTCATCGAAGCCCAGATCGTCGGGATCCAAGGCGTTGAGGAACTCACCTGCGTATTTCAGGTTGCTCGAAATGTACTCGGCGATTGCCTGTGTTGTAGAGTTAAATTTATCCTTCGCCTTGTTGACGTCATATATATTGTCCCCGAGGGCATCAATGTTGCCTTTGAACGATGGCTTGTTGAGACGATTGTTTCGTTTTCTGCTACGACATCTACTAGCATCGGAAGTCGTTGGAGCTTCAGGGAATGTTTCTGAAGTCTCCGACATCACTCTTTGCAGCAAATGTTGAAACAGATAAACCTATAAGACAATGATCGAATAAAGATATAAAGTTATCGATGGGCGTCGGTTTACTGCAACTAGAATTACTTGGTAGCCTATCTACGGTTTGCTGCAAAGATTGAGCAAAGTACCTTTCGTAACAATGCTCATCTTCTCTTCCAGCTTCCTCCACATTGAAATTGCATTGAAGTCAACTCGCGGAATTTTGTGCTGCGTATGTTTCCACGTGATTATATTCTCCGATAATTTTATATCTTTATTCGATCATTGTCTTATAGGTTTATCTGTTTCAATATTTGTTGCAAAGAGTGATGTCGGAGACTTCAGAAGCATTCCCTGAAGGTCCAACATTCCAGATTGTTCAACACAACGCATCGCTGAAATTCCCTATTCATATCAGTGATATATTTTATTCACTCGAAACATTCCTAACCAGATGTCAACAGATTCTTTAATATCTACGAGAAACAAGGTGAACCTATGTTAGAGGTTGAATCTGCACTTTTCATTGGATAGATCCCAGCGTTTTCTGGTATTCAAAGCGACATTCAGCCCCTCAAAGCTAGCATTACTACCGAACCTGTTGTAACCTACATAACTGCCGCTTATCAGTTGAGAGTGAAGATATCTAACTCCAGAGTTTACTGTTGAGTAGTATGATATGCCGTGAAGGAGTCTCATCATGTGTATTGGGCCATTACCAAAATACTTTTGAAAAAATTGCAACAGCAATACTTCGAAGTATAAATTAGCTCAATCCTGGCGCGGGGTGGGGACAACCTTTAATCGTGTTTTGGTGCGCAATCAAACACATGTGTACAAAGATGAGTTGTATTTTTAATAACTACAAAGTAATTTATACCTGGTACAAGAGTAGAAGTTAATAAAATAAAAAAACCGGTACAGTTTTGTGAAAAAAAAACAGAAAAAAAAGGACGCGAAGATGAGACAAAGACGACCACCATTCACCATCCACAAACCAACCAATAACTCACACTTGTTCATGTACCAATCTCCTATCTCCTATCACCATTGCCCCACCACGACACAATCCTAACACTCCCAACCAACTAGAATTACAATGCCATCCAACCAAATGTCTGCCGGTTCCGGCAAGGCTGCCAAATTCGTCGCAGCAAATCCCCTCGCACCGATGACCGATCCATTCTCCAACCTCGACGACGAGCAACGAGAATATCAAAAAGCACTCTCAGAAAATGTGAACAAACGCCTTGAAAATGCCATGGAAGATTTGAAAGAAAAGCATAACAGTGGCACCAATGAGTTGGATGATCCCGATCGTGCCCCGACGGGTGATCCGTACCAACGTCATAAACGAGAGATGGAACGGCGGAGGCAGGAGGCAATGAAGGCTGCTGACTTGCGTCGTGCGGAAGAGTCGAGGGAGATTCTGCGGAAGAGAGGGGAAGCGGAGGTGATTCGACGGATGAATTATGATTTGGATTATGATTCTTCGGGGGAAGAGGATTCGGACGATGAATTGTTGCGGGAGTTGGAGGAAAATCGGGATCCGGAGTTGGAGCGAATGAGGGATGAACGTTTGCAAATGCTTCGGTTGAAGCAGATGGAGCTTGTAGAAAATAAGGCTAAGGGACACGGACAATATAGGATGATTCATCAGGATGATTTTTTGCCGGAATGTACTGCTTCTAAATTTGTTGCGGTTCATTTCTTTCATAAGGAATTTCAAAGATGTGCAATTATGGATTATCATTTGGAACGCATTGCTCCAAAGTATCTCTCGTGCAAGTTTGTAAAGATTGATGTGGAAAAGGCGCCATTTTTCGTATCTAAACTTCAAGTGAGAGCTCTTCCAACTCTAATTGTGTTCGAAGATGGGAAGGCGATCAAGAGACTAACGGGTTTTGAAGGGTTGAATATTGGTGTGGATGCAAATCCAGATGAGCCCGACAAATGGCACACAGGAAAACTCCTTGAATGGCTTGCAACGACGAAGGCAATTCAATATGTGCGACCCAATAGTGAGATTCTTGATGAGATGCGTCGTCTTGGCATTCGTCAAACAAATCACGAGCAATCCATATGGAGTAGCAAATATAATGAAGTTGAGTATGAAGATGATGAATGAATCTGTGTATGAGTTATTTTGAGATTGCCACTTTATCTACACGAAAGTGGAAAAAAGAAACACATATGTCTTGGGACGTCTTTTAGTGAAACAAAACAATGGTAGATGTTAACAAAAAAAAAGGTATACAGTTGAAAAAATAAAAGTAAAACACGATCCATACGATTAGGACAATAATTAGCCAAGATGACTAGAAGCGCCTTTTTTTCTTTTTCCTATTGCTTTCTTTCCCTTTTCGTTTCTGTGACGAGTTTTTGACTTCTTCAATACCAATCTCAAAGACAGATCTGTATCTTCGGAATAATCTTGAAATTTGTTGTGAATCCCCGTTTTTGTCGTTATAGTAACCACATGTGCTTACCACCCAACCAAAAATATTAGACCCTTCTTTCCACGCATACGCGCTCTTTTTTGGAACTAAATGCTTACATTCATCATCTTCAAATTGCATTTTGGACTCGTACTTGATCACGCGACTGACTTGAAACCATCCAATTCTCTTTACGATCGAATTCACTTCTTGCAACGAATCAACTATATTTCCTATGCTACTCTTTCCGCAAGTTCCAGCCATAGACTCTAGGACATCGATTTTCCTACCAAGGAGCTTCTCAGATGGTATATCGTATGATCGAGTTTCTATAGTTTTCTTTCCGTCTAGTAATAACCTTGCCCACGGACTTTGCAGCTCCAGGCCAAACGTCTTATTTTGCCACCCTATCCATGATCGCCCCATTTGGTGCGGTAACTCATTTGCATTTTGTTTATAAGAAGGTTCCTTCGGTAGGATTGAGACATTGCGGTTTTCATAACACTCTCCAAATATTCGTAGGTTTTTTGCAATCCTTTTGATATTTATTGGCGATCCTTCCATCGGAGATTCTGCTATAAAATTGTCAACTTTATTTCCATCAACAAAGGCTACCGGAAAAGGTATCGGTGCGTAATCTACTGGAACACGACCGAAAACAGAATCTCGTTCCCGTTGAAGCCATTTCTCCCTCATCATTGCACGGTCTTCTAGTAATTCGGCTATGGGATAAAATATCTCCGATCTTGCACTTCCATTATTTTCTTTTCTAGAGAGTATATCATCGATTATTGTAACAGCTTTTTTCTCTTTAGCAATTGTTTTCTTCCTTTTTTTGTTCGGCTTTTCTTCGGAGCATTTTCCTCTCGCAGCTGCTTCAAGTAAATTACAAACAGAGTTTGTACGATTTTCTAACTTCTCCCAGAACTCGAATAGATGTTTTAAAGGTTTTTCCCACCACTTTTGCAAATGCAAAACACTGTTATTATTTGATTCTTTTCGATTTGAAAATTAATCTTTATAAAACAAGTTACCTCCCAAAGTCGCTTTTTATTACCTTCACCCTTTTAGGCAAAGAGAAATCAAATAATGGAATGAGTTCAAACATGCAGGTGAGAACTATTGTGAAAAGTGGTAAAAACAATTATCATAAGCGAGTGCCACAGTATCAATGTTTTTGCCCAAATACAAAAATTTCTTTAATACGCAATTATTGCTCCCACTCCCACCCTCATACCCCTGATGGCTACTAGTTTTCACGAGAATTATACAAAACAATTCATAAATTACCTGAATAAAAAACTGTCTAAGCCATTCAGTTTCAATTTCTGTGAGTAGTAGTTGCTCGCTTCGCCAAAGTTTAGGTCCTTTACGATGGAAAGATGAGCACGAAGTTTTGCACCTCTGCAAAATGAAATGGATGTTATGGCCTTCGCGAAGAAGTCGATGAGTGGATGAAAAGCGCACCGTATTTGTCTTTGGAGATGGGGAAGTTAAGACGGCATGTTGATGATGGTGGTTAAAATCATCGAGTAGATAATAAATTGAGCCACTCGGTAATGTTGTTGCAATAGGTGGGTCTCTTGTTGACACACCAACCTGGTCTGACTTTAATGAGCTTGCCTTTGGACCCTCAATATTGTGAGACACCCTCAATGCGAGCGACCATGAAGACATCTTTTCTCTCTCAACACTTTTTATGGTTTCTTTTGATCCACTTCTTTCCACATGAAAAACTGTGTGATGTACAGCAATCGTGGAATAATTTTCAAGCGAAGAATCTGCATGCCACGAAACAGTGCATCGCTCCCTTCCAAATGTTGGCTCTTCTTTTAAGTTAATCTCTGCCGAATCCATTCTGTTGATTAAAGCGATGTCAAATTTGTTTCTTCCTACACATGATGCGACATCCTTTTCGACCCCTCTTCGTAATCGCTTTTGAATCAAGTTTTGAAGATGCCGCTCCGTTCTCTTTTCCAAGTAAAGATTCAAATCATGAATAGAAGTTATTGAACTTTTCAAATCTCCTTTACACCACTCTCCATTCCAAGGGTAACTAAACATTCGTAGACCCAAATACTTATACGTACTTCCTTCTTCTCCAAGAAGACATCGACTTACATAGGTCTTAGCGCACTTTGAACCAAGTCCGAAAGGTTGCGTTATATCATATCTGAACATCCCCGCCTCCTCCATTTTTTGTAAGCTATCTCGAATTCGAACCTCCCTTTCTTCACTTTGAATGCTCTCATCCAACTCGTCAACAGCAAAACCCTCATAACATGTATCCAGTGCTACTGCAAACGCATCCTTATGTGGAATTTCATCCCTCAGAAAGCCATGCTTCGGTAGAGACCCCAACTTACCACTGGGAAAGTTTTCAGGTAGGAGAGATGTCCGATTCCGTACAGCTTTCTTCTCTTCCTCCACCACTCCCGAGCCTTTCTTTTGATTTTTCATCTTTTTCGCCATCATACCTTCCTGTTTGTTTCAATTCTTACTTAGAAAACGTACCAGAACATTCATTTATTTATCAAACCTATTTTTTTGAAGTCTTCTCTTATTTAGTTAAATACAATAATTTTTTTATCTTGTTAGGTATTACGCTAATTTTCTTCTCGCTACATTCATATGATTCTTTATGTCAACGAGGTTCGGAACTTATGTTGGTCATTCGGCTAAGTTCTTCGTCACATAAAGTATTTCTAATTTGCATTTCTTCTCCAAAAATGGTTTATGTTGATAGTTTGAAGTTTGATGGTTGATGGCTGATGGCCTGATGACTGATGACTGATGGCCAGGCCTGTTTAAATTTTTGAAGCGCCGAAATTAAGGCATGTCCATCCGTCCGTAACCCTGAACATCTCTGTCCAGGGGCTACTTTCGACGGTCTGGAAAAGTACTTTGACTTTCTAAAAGTTCACGGTCCATCCTACGGGTACACACCTCAACCACATAAATATATCCTAGTGACAAGTGATCGAAACTTATCATCCGCAAAGTCAAAGTTCGAGCGCTATGGAATGAAAGTTGTTCAGGGGAGTCGGTACCTCGACAGTTTCATCGGATCTCCAACACTACGATCCGACTGGCTAAGGGAGAAAGCCAGTTTTTGGGAGAAGGCAGTAAAGACAATAGCTAGGGCAAGCAAGAAATTCCCTCAGACAGCTTACGTTGCGACAAAAAATTCCTCCAGATGGAGTGGCAATATGTTCATCGTACACTAAGTGACGCAGGGACGTTCTTTGACGGAGTTGAAGAGGCAATAGCATCAGAGTTTCCACCCTCTCTTTCCGATGTTGACGAAGATATCACATGCAAAAATATCAAAAATTAGCAGATCTACCAGTCAGACACGGCGGTCTAAGTCTAAGCAATCCAACAACCAATTCTAAAGAGTTTTATAAGTCGAGCACTCTTTACTGCCCCCACCTCTTGTCCGCCCTACACGGTCGAGTTCAATATAGGTCAGTTGACAATCTTAAATGCCAATGCGTAGTTATGCCAGAATGATGGATTCGTATAGAAGCAGCCTACAAAGCGAAATTCAAATCCGAAGTCGATCAGTTCCCTCAGGACACTCAACGTACCTTGAAACGAGCGAATAAAACAGGGCGCTGGCTCAGCGTTATGCGTTCACACGTTGGCAGAACAATCCTATCTTCGACTGAGTTTCGCGATACTCTAATGCTCCGATATGCACGCGTACCTTCAAACCTACCAACTTCTTGCGACGGTTGTGGCGAGTCGAAGAAGTTTGATGTGAATCACGCCCTTGACTGCAAAAAAGGGTGGATTGGTTACAGATCGACACGACGAAATTCGTGACGAACTCAGAGATCTACTGGCACATGTGTTTAGCCGTTTAGCCCAACTCGTATCCGATGCAAACCTTTGATTAATTCTGCTCCGATGCGTGCCAATGGTACCAAAACGCATGTGCCAAGTGCTTCTTCCTCGTCCAACTTTCTGAATGCCGATCGCTGTGATCTATTGATTCACGGCTTTTGCGAGGGATCGACTGATACCATTATTGACGTTCGCGTGACGAATCTTGACAGCAAGTCTTATAAGAACTTGCCACCCAAGAAGGTTCTGGAACGACAAGAGAAAGAGAAGAACAAGAAATATTGCAAGCCCTGTGAGAACCAACGTCGCCATTTCACGCCCTTCGTGGTATCGACAGACGGAATGTTCGGTTTCGAAGCCCGAGCATTTCTCAAGAGGCTTGCAAAGTTGCTTGCAGAAGAATGGGAGAAGCCCTATCTAACATTAAGGGGTTTAATTAATGCTCGAATGAGTATCGCTCTAGTTAGAGCAACGAAACGATGCATTAGAAGTTCCAGGATCCCTGCGAGCAATATGTCGAATCGCTTTCGTTTGGAAGGAGGTGCAGGACTTGGACTTTTGAAAAGTGATAATTAGTTAGAGACTTTACATGTCAAGCAATATTCGAAGATTCGATAGAGTTTCCAATACCATTGAATTAGCCGAATGACTAAGACAAGTACCGAACCTCGGTGACATCAAGAATCATACGAATGTAGCGAGATAAAATTAGCGTAGTACACACAACAAGAGTAAAAGTTAACAAAATAAAAGTATACAGATTCGAATCGCTTTCGTTGGGAAGGAGGTGCAGGACTTGGACTTCTGAAAAGTGATAATTAGTTCGAGACTTTACATGTCAAGCAATATTTGAAGATTCGAGTAGAGTTTCGATTGCAATCGAATTAGCCGAATGACTAACACAAGTACCGAACCTCGAAGAATTGTACGAATGTAGCGAGACGAAAATTAGCGTAATACCTAACAACTAAATATTTACGATCTTCTATTACCAAAAAAAGTATGCAGATTAAAAAAATAAAATAGAATAGCACACTTTTTGTGCGTAAAAAATAAGACACGATTTATCACCTGCATTTAGTCATTAAATAAGCTGTAACCCTAACAATCATTGAAAAATGCCAAGAAGTCGAGTAATACCATTCAAAGAAGAGCATCTAGTTGAATATGGGCTCGAAATTGCATACAGGAATTCCACTACAAAGGAAGTTGATCCAGTTCGTTGTAAATTTTGTATTGCTTTTGACAAGGAAAGAGCATCCACTGGTGCTCGAAAGAGTTCATTGGGTATTTTATACGTCATTAGAATTTAATTCAAAATACGGCATCAAAATGCCTGAAAGTAGCAGACACTTGGTGGTTAAGTTTAGGGAGAATATACCAATGATTCTGTAGGAACAAAACGAAAATTTTGGAATACGTCAGTGAGAAAAATCCATCGTGTAAACCGGCAACACATTGGTGGTTTTATGTTGCTGCTTGCTGCACTATCATGGAAAAGGTGAAGAAGACAGATCAGAGGAGTCTCTATATGATACTACTTAACGCGTTCAACAGATACGCTATGATTTTCGGATGGACAGAGATGTATTGGTAGTGGAAGATTTCAATATTTGAATGAATTTTGTGGAGGTTCGGTTACTGTTTTTCCTAGTACTGCTACCGTCCAGAATGATTTTTCCATTATCAATTTTGAGAAGAATTTTCACTGATCAGCCTTACCGGATCTGTCTTTGGAAGGAATATTGATGGCTGATGATGGCTCTAAAATGGTAGGTACGAGGTATCCCTTTTGACATCCAAAGAGGCAAAGAGGAACGCAGCCATGCCCCAATGCATGACTATGTTAACTTATCACAAAAGTAGTATATCATCGACAGTAAAAATAATTCTTGGCTTTTGGGAGGAATCGACTGATACTATTATTGATGTTCGCTTAACCAACCTTGACAGCAAGTCGTATAAGAACTTGCCACCTAAGAAGGCTCTGGAACGACAAGAGAAAGAGAAGAAAAAGAAATATTGCAAGCTCTGTGAGAACCAACGTCGCCATTTCACACCTTTCGTGGTATCAACGGACGGAATATACTTACTTCTGTGTCTACTATCAATTACATAGGTGTAGATTATCAATACCCTTCTTGACATCGAAGTATATAATTTAAACAAGTCCTTTAAAGTATATTTATATTCGCTATGCTACTAATGGAACCTTCTTGCTATTGACATAAAGTAATGTAGGGTGAATATTGAGTATATTGGGCCTGCACGTTCACAATGATAAAGACGAAGTAATAAGCAAATCAACGTCACAAAGTCGTTGTCAATTCATCATTGCACTAAACTCCTCGTCATTACTCAACATTTCGTCGTGTCGAGATTTGTAATTTTGTCATTTCAACGGGGGAAATTGCGAGATGAAAAATGCGAACGTGAAAAATTACTTATAGCTAATGTGTTAAGTAAGAAATGTCTACGTAAATATCAATAGAGAAAACAGATTAGTGAACTTTACACACGAAAAAAGAAAGTGAATTTTCTGCCTACGAAAAGCGTAGAAATTTTATTACGCCATAAATAATACTTCGAAGTACTTCGAAGTATTTTTTAGAGAAAATCCACGAAACCGCAAAAAAATTTAAGAGTTCCACGAAACCGCAAAAAAGTCGGCACTCCCGAATGACATTTCTGAAAAAATTTACTTATCGCAAATGCAATAAATAAAATTTTAATTTTCACTGCACAAACAAATCT
>Ga0209092_10003580_pt1 | contig 13413 bp, 31 predicted proteins | sample FraStrMetagenome_FD_187446 | JGI IMG/M metagenome (GOLD analysis project Ga0209092, IMG submission 187446) | Marine eukaryotic phytoplankton communities from Arctic Ocean - Fram Strait ARC3M Metagenome (SPAdes) (version 2) | ecosystem: Environmental > Aquatic > Marine > Oceanic | place: Fram...
TAGGACAAACCAACACAGTGACTATAAATCACTCACCAGGCGTTACATGGACAAGTGGATCGGGTGCACCGACTCATAGTGCAAGCCCCGGTTCATTATATACCAATACTGGCGGTGGATCAGGCACCACTCTTTATGTCAAAGAAAGTGGCACAGACAGCAATGGATGGGTAGGAAAGTAAATATTTCATGAAAAAAGTCTTGACTTTTGTGTTCAGTGTGTTATAATAGCTACTTAATTGATGAGAAACCATAATATGTTAGTACAAGCAATACAATTCGCCACTGAAATGCACAAAGGTCAAGTTCGTAAATATACGGGCGAACCGTATGTTGAGCATCCCATCGCAGTAGCTGATCTAGTTGAAGAATACCTAGACGCTAATGACTACTCTGACGAAGATGTGATTTATGCTATGGTTGTTGCTGTTCTTCACGACACTGTTGAAGATACTGTAGCGACAATTGAGACCATCGCTGAAATCTTTGGTAAAGAAGTTGCTAAAGGTGTCTGGTTTTTGACCAAAGTGCCCGATTTCGTGGGTAACAGAGATGAGCGAAAAGCTCTGTGTGAAGCAAGATTAGCAGCCGCACCTCGTATCATCCAAATCATCAAGACCTTCGATATGAAGCATAATAGCCTAAGTATTAAGCAATATGATCCAAAGTTCTGGGATCTCTTCCAGAAAGAGACAGATAGTCTTCTGTCTGCCATGAAAACTACTGAAATATTTTAAAATAGTGCTTGACTTTAGTTCCAACTGTGTTATAATATGTACTTAATTGATCGAGTTGAGAGAGAAAATATTATGAGTTATGAAGCTGTTGATTATTCAAGCCCTGAAGTTTTCGTTGATTATGTCATGTCTTTTTACAGTAATTCTCCAGAAAGTGTTTACCCCGAGTTCGACTTTAGTGAAGTTGAAGTCTACAAAGCTCTATCTACTCGCTTGACTCGTAAGAACTATGAACTGCCCTTTGAAGGCGACTCAGTTGATCGTGAGATCGTTCGAGACATCGTTCTTGAGTATCGTGCAGTAAAATAAGTCTTGACTTTTGTTCTTATTGTGTTATAATATATACTTAATGACTTAAAGAGAATATGATTATGAAAGAAGCTATTGAAAACCTCAAAAAAGCAATCATCGCAGATTATGCACTTTTTAACAGTCGCATGGACTCTGACGATGACTACAAAGCATCCCGCATTGCACAGTTCAAAGAAGAACTTGTCGTTGAAGAAGCCCGTAAATATATCAAAGTATTCACTCGAAGTGGAGGCACTATCTGGGGCTTCATTATGAAAGAAGATGATAATAAGTTCAAGAAAGGCGATCTTCTCAAAGCCGCTAGTTGGTCTGCTCCTGCTCGAAACAAAGCACGAGGAAACATTCTGACTGATGATTATGAAATCCGATGGACTGGCCCACTTTACCTTTAGGAGTTAAGATATGCAATCTGTATATTATGTGATTCGAGATATCAAAAGTAGGTTTTCAAGAGATTCTGACGAGAGCCTAGTTTCCCTGAACAGCGAACTGTTCTTCCATTCTAAGATCGAAGCAGATTCAGCGTTCATGAGTGCTAATCTACCCTCTTCACAGTATCGAGTCGAGAAGTTCGAAGTATGAGCCTAAGAGTAAAGCTAATACAACGCATGGATGCGTTACAGCAAATGATGGAGTCTAATGTTCATTTGGATGAACCCGAGCAAGTGATCGACTTGCTAGATAAAATTAAGTTTGCATGGTCTGCACTAAGCGAGGAAGATCGAGACTATATAGAATGTGTAGAGTATGCAATTGAAACCCAAGCTAGTTGGGACATTTAATGCGCTTGTAGTTCAGCTGGATAGAACATCCGCCTTCTAAGCGGAGGGTCGCAGGTTCGAATCCTGCCAGGCGCACCAATAATAAGGAGTTAATATGACTACTGAAGATAATGAAACTCAAATTCCACTTGATCTTGATATTCCAAAGAAGAGTGACCGTTTAGGAAGATCACTTTCGGCAAGAGTCTCAAGGCACAAAGCAAAGGCTATCAAGAAGCTAAAGAGTCTGAAGCAAGAAGCCGAAGCGTTTAAAATCTTCAATAAAGGCAATGGAAAGTAGTACTTGACATCTTAGGTCATATCATGTATAATGTATACATAAATTCTGGTAAGAGTACACTCACTATGTCTATCAAATACAGTATTTCTGGTCGATGTCGCAATGAAAAAGTTGTTGATATCTATGTGTGTAATCTGCTCAAGGCATTGAAGATAAATCGACTGTCTAGTAAAAATATCGACATTGAGTTCAAAGGTAAGTTAGATGGGTCTGCCCAAGGCTTTTGTATTGGTGATAAGTCTCAAGTAGTTATTCAGATTGCCAAGAGTTCTTCTGGTCGGAATATGTCGTTCTTAGTACAGATGCAGACTCTAGCACACGAGCTAACTCACGCCAAGCAGTTTCTTCGTGGTGAACTTGGATATGATGAAGATGGTGAATTTACTTGGAAAAATAAGAGTGCAAATGGATATAAATATAAAAATCAGCCTTGGGAGAAAGAGGCAGACAAACAAGAAAAGGCTCTCTTTTTAGAGTGCTTTCCATTTCACATAGATATTAGGTAAACATGGTAAATTTTAAAAATTATAGAGGAAAAGGAAAGTAGTACCCTTGAGGTTAGAATATGAAAATTGATATAAGCGTATCGTTAGATACAAATGAAGACAATGAAATCGGCGCAGAGTTACTAGAAATCTTAGTTGCCCTGAAAGAAAGAGTTGATCAACTTAATGAAGAAAATAATGGAGAATGAAATGAGTTATAAGAAAGACGATGTAGTAAGTGTAATCACCAATGCAGGCGAGTATGTTGGTAAATTCAAATCTGAAGGTGGTGATACTTTCACGATCACAAAGCCACGAATGTTAATCAGTGGTGAAGGCGGTGTTGGTTTTGCACGAGGTATTTGTGTGACCGGTAAAGAAGATGCCGCTGAACTTACTTTTCAGAAGACCGGTATCGTATTTACCACAGAAACTAGCGATGTTGTAGAAAAGGCATTTGTCGAGTCTACTACAAGTATTGTTATGACTGGTGGCGAAGGTATCATAGCATAATGAAAGTCAACCCCGACAACAAACTTGAGAAATTGTTCGAGAGACTCCGACAAGAAGGATGGTATTGTGGTTGGGGTTTGGCTTGCTGTCAATCTTGTGCATGGGATGACGTTCCATTCGAGCATGAAGTAGGTCCATTCAAAGGGAAAGATATCGATTTCGATAAGTGTCTGTTCAATCACGAGCAAGACTGTGAGATCGATGTTTTCGACCTAGATGAGAATGCTGAAGAGTGTGAAGTGTGCTATGGTGATGATGAAGATTGTCCACACTGTAAAGGTACTGGTTGGATTGTAGATGAGTCAGTTCTTGAAGAACTTGACATAGCTAATCGAGAGTATTGTGCTTTTCCGCACTACACTTATGATGAGCAAAAAGAATCCACTTTCTGCTATTCAGGCGACAAAAATGGCGTGAAGAATCTAAAAGCAATTCTGCCGATCATCGAAGAAATGGGCTGTACATATCATTGGAATGGTAAAGGTAATAGTAGAATCAGTATTACTTGGGAGTGAGAAAGTGTTAGAGAATAATGGTGCAAAACTTATTAGAAGTTGTCTAGAAACGCCTGATGGTACGATTCTTCAGTCTCGTAGTCGTCATGATTATCGACAACATTTAGATGAGAATGGTAAGACCTATATGCTTGATGGTGGTTTGGATTATGTAAGATGTTCTGCTCATGGTGATGAGGTTCATCATTGTGTCTGGAATGATGATCCATTCGATAAGATTCGTGAAGCAATGGAGTGGGGCAGTTACGGTCCTAAAGGTGATCAGCCACTCACATACAAGAAGTTGTGTGATATGTCTACTGAACACATCGAAGCAGTCCTGAAGAATGTCTCTAATATTCTTCCACAATTCAGAGAAGCATTTGACTTAGAACTTAAATTGAGAGAGAGCGAAGATGCCTCTTCGTTTATCGCATCAAATAATTAATGGAGAAATAGTATGAAAATGTTACAAGGTAATGTACTCGTGACTGAAGTTGAGAAAGAGAAAACCACAGCAGGTGGCATCATTCTCACAGACACTGGAGCCATAGATAAAGCGACTCAGCCAGCATTGGTTTTAGCAATCAGTCCAGAAGTAGAAGAAGTTGGCACAGTTCAACCTGGCGATCAAGTACATCTAAAGTGGACTGAATCTCAACCAATCAATGTAGATGGTAAGAAAGCCGCAATCATTCATTACTCGCATATCAAAGCGGTGCTGTAATGTCTAAGAAATTCATTCATGTAAATCAGCATAAGATTCGATCTAATCTGAAGCATGGAACGAATGAAGCTGTAATCACTGTGAAAGAAGGTAAGAGTAATACTTACGGACATTCAGTGGAAATACATGGCCCTAGCAAGATATTGTATAGCGGTGGAGATAACAAGCCTCTACTAGCTTGCGGTGCTAGAGTCGTAATCGAAACGGAAAGTGAAATAACAATAACATGAAAAAGTGGTGGAGAATTTGGGCTAAGTCTCTTGGCGAGAAAGTTGGAGAGACAGATAAGCAGGCAGATACGATTGCTATCATCAGAACATTCTGGTGGTTCGTTCATATATCTACCTGCTTTTTTATTATCCTAAATGCTATCGCAACTCATGGATGGGGGTTAATAGGACAATGAGTGCAACACATGGTGGAAAGGGTAGCAAACAGCGACCAACAAAAGACCAGAATAAGTTTGATAGTAACTGGGATGCGATATTTGGCAAGAAAGATAAGCCAAGTGTAGTACGAGGCACTAGGCCTACTGCTGTAGACGATTGCGCTACTGTAACGCAAGAGAGTGCCAGCAAGTCAAAGGAGAAGTGATATGGGTACAAAATTAGCAGGCATTATGGCAGTAGTGACATTCATTGTTTGTGGATTGTTCTATTGGTATTATAATGATACCCAAGAACGAATGGCAATCCTAAATGAAAACAATGCCAAACTAGAAACAGCAGTTCAAATCAGTGAACAAGCTGTGGAGTCTCTTCAAGCAGACTACGAGAAAGCGAATCAAGAGTTAGGTGAACTCAATGAGAAGTTCAGCAACATTCGCAAACAGAATAAGACTCTATCCAATAAGTTGGGTAGACATGATCTAGGTAATCTAGCAGAGAACAAGCCTGGATTAGTTGAAAAAGTTATCACTAAAGCAAGTGGTAAAGCAAATCGGTGCTTTGAGTTAATCTCGGGTGCTGAACTAACTGAGAAAGAGAAGGAGGCTACAAATGGTAAATCGTTCAATAGTGAATGCCCTTGGCTGTTTGATAACTATCGCACTGATTAGTGGCTGTAGTAGTATGCCAAAGCAGATCGTAGTATCTGCTGAACCGATTGAAAAGCCAAAGCTAATACTTCCACAAGCAGATGAACTTGATCTTCGTGATGTAGAGTGGGTAATCATCACAGAAGAAAACTGGGAAGAGCAGTGGGAAAAACTCCAAGAGAGTGGTGATGCATTAGCCTTCTTTTCAGTAAGCGATAAGGGTTATGAGAATCTGGGATTGAATTACTCTGATCTAAGAGCATTCATTCAACAACAAGATGCTATCATTGCCGCTTATAGAGGCTACTATCAAGAATCAGAAGAAGCGTTTGACGAAGCAAATGCTGAAGCAGAAGAGGCTTTTGAAGAGCAAGCAAAGAAAAGTGAGAAAGGATTTTTCGGTAGACTATTAGATTGAGGATATTATGAGTAAAAAGTATGCAGTTGTAACAACAGTCCACACATTCAGACATCGTTATGTGATATCAGAAGATAGACTTCAGAGTTTGAATACAGATATGCCTGTCGAGTTAGAGTGGGCAAATGATACTGTCCTCTGTGAAGAGATAGACGAGTTTTCTCAGAAGTCTCTAGGCGAAACTATACTTGATACTGAGTGGATGGAAGAAGATACTGTTCTAGAATTGTTTGATAGAGATAATGATTATCTAGCAGAATGGTCTGATGATCAGAAATTAACTTTTATTAATCACGGACTATTACTTGACAGAGACGAAGAGTCCTGATATAATATGACAAATTCAGAGAAACCTGTGGTAAAGATATTCGGATCTGATAGCTGTTTTCATTGCTTGAAGTGTAAGCAAATGTGTGAAGCAATGCAGATTGAGCATGACTATCTAGACATCTATAAGGATCCTGAAGCATATGCAATGTTTAAACGACTGTTTCCTGAGGCGGAAGGTATACCTCAAGTTCTATGGGAAGACGAGCATATTGGTGGGTATATAGGATTAACTCGCAAAATTGATGAATTTATAACTATTATTAATAACTATGGTGAAGGAGAAATACAATGAATAAGTCTGAAGTGGTAAAAATGTTGAATGAAGGTATCGTTACTGTTAATTTTACAAAAGCTGATGGTACGCCTAGAATTATGGAAGCAACCTTAGATCAGTCTCACATATCATACACAAATGCTACTGATGTTGTCCACACTAAGCGTAGTCCAGATTCAGTTCAAGCTGTTTGGGATATATCTGCTAACGGTTGGAGATCATTCAGGTGGGATAGCATTAGTGGCGTTAATGGCGAAAACACAAAAATAGATACTGCAAATTAATTCTGTTGACAAGTGCTGAGTTATGTGTTATCATGATTCTTTAAATTAGTGGAGTAGCAGATGGCTAAAACTAAAAAACGTGCAATACCTCGAAGAGGCAATGCCGCTAAGTTAGCAGAAGAAAGCAATATCGGTAGAGAGACTATCGACTGGAAAGAAGTGTCTTCAGAAGATTATCGAAGTAAAATTCTTGAAACCTTGAGACATTATGGATATTTTTACGAGAAGAAGTCGTATGTCTCTTGGGCGCAAGAATGGGTCAAGACCAATCGCCCAAACGATATAAAAGCTTTCAAAGCCAGTGAAGATTGGAGAGTCTCTGCTACTCTAGCCTCTCTTATGAAAATGCAACTTATGGGCGCAGAACTTGATCTTGCGGCAACAGATTTCATCAATGATAATCTGAATGAAATTATACGATTTGGTCAGACTAATATAGACAATGCTGTCGATGTTGTCGAAGATGATAAACCTGTTGTGAAAAAGAAGAATCCCTCTGAGTTGTTGAAAGAAAAGACTCTTGGCATTATGGGAGAGATAGAGGGGTTTATCGATGACCACATAGAAGGGAACTTAGATAGTAAGTTCTCTCTATACTCTTATCTAAAGGGAATTGATGCCGCGGCACAAACTGCTCATGATATCGTTAAGTTCTATAAAGAGATGGAAGCTGAGTTATCAGAACTCTGTGAAGAAAAGCCAGACGATCTAGTTGAAGGATATAGCAATATGACTGTATCTGAGCAAAAATCATTGCGTAAACTAGTTCTATCTATGATTAGCGATACTGAGAAGTATGTGTTGAGTAAGAAAGCAACACGCAAACCTCGTGTTAAGAAAGCGACACCCGCAACTAAGCAAGTCGAGAAAGTGATCTATCAAAAAGAGTCTGCTGAGTATAAGATAACCAGTACAAGCCCCGCATACATTGTCGGTGCTACTGAAGTCTATCTGTTTAACACTAAGACACGAGTTATCAAGTATCTAGTGACAAACAACAACGATGGGTTTATCGTGAAAGGTACGTCAATCAAGAACTATGACGAAGAGTTGTCGTTCAAGAAGAAGTTGCGTAAACCTGAAGAGACTATCGACTCTATCAACAAAGTGACTAGACTAAGAGCATTGAAGGCACTTAAAGCACTCAAGACTACACAGTCTGCGACTGATGCTAGAATTAACGCTGATACCGTGATTCTGAAGGTGAACAAGTGAAGGATAATGTAGTAGACTTCACTAAAGCCTTTGAAAAGCGAAAGAAACGAGACGAAGAGATCGATGCTATTGTGCTTGAAAGTGACAAGGAAGTCGCTGAGATTTTCTCTGTAGTGAATGCTAGAGAGACTGTATGGGCTTTAAGGGGAATGGGCATTAATGTCGAGAATGATCCAAGAACAATGCTTGATATATTGACAATCATTGAAGCCTCTAAGGCTCTAGTCTATCGTTCCATAGGTGAGGAGTATCCATTCCATTTTGCTAATATTGTATTTGAGGATGTTCAAAAAGAGAGCGGAGTTAATATGCAGAATATGCTTGACGACTTCATAGACGCTATGGAAGAATATTTTGATGGAATGGAAGAATGATAGATTACACTCTAAAGAAAAATTGGGATAGTTTAGATAGTCTGAATAAGAGAATTAGTAGTGATTATAGTTCCAAAAAGACTAAAGAGATGGTAAAGTCTTTTGATGGAATACAGTTAGTTAGTAACAAATTTACATACTCGCTTTTTGATGGCGAGTTGACCAAAAGTAAAAAATAACTTGACAATGCAGTTAACTTATGTTATAGTATACACTATTAAATTAAGTTAGGAGAGAGAAAATGATACTGGTAGATATGAACCAAGTCATGATCGCAAATATGATGATGCAGATCGGTAATCATCAGAATGCTGAGATTGATGTGAATATGTTAAGGCATATGATACTGAATACGTTAAGAGCAAATCGTAAGAAGTTTACTGCTGAGTTTGGTGAACTGGTTATTTGCTGTGATGACAAGAACTATTGGCGTAGACAGATATATCCATACTACAAAGCGAATCGTAAGAAGTCCCGAGATAGTTCAGAGTTAGATTGGAACTCTATCTTTCAGGCTCTTAATAGTATTCGTGAAGAACTAAAAGAGTTCTTTCCGTATAAAGTTATTCAAATAGAAACCTGTGAAGCTGATGATATCATCGGTGTGGTTACTCATGAAGAGGGTACTATACTGAACGCAGGTGAGCCTATTCTAATTCTGTCTGGCGATAAAGATTATATACAACTTCATAAGTATGCCAACGTGAAGCAGTATGATCCTGTAAGAAAGCGTTGGATATCTAACTCAAATCCAGAAAAGTATCTCGCAGAGCATATACTCAAGGGCGATGCCGGTGATGGAATACCAAACGTATTGTCTGCTGATAATTGCTTTGTTATGGGCATACGACAGCGACCAGTAACGCAGAAGCGTATCGCTGAGTGGGCTGATATAAATAATATGCAAGATGAAGTAAAACGTAACTATATGCGTAACAAGGCTATGATTGATTTGACTGAGGTGCCTCAAGGCATGAAAGATCAGATTCTCAAAGCCTGGTATGAAGAGAATGGTAAAGACAGAAGTCAGTTACTGAATTACTTTATCAAAAACAAACTAAGAAATTTAATGGAATGTATAACGGAGTTTTAAAATGACTACATTATCTCTGGCAGAGATTGTTAACACTGCCCGAAAAGCTGAGAAAGTTGAAGAGAAGATTGCTATTTTGAGAAAGCATGATAGCCGTCAATTAAGAGATGTATTAGCATTGATGTGTGATGCTAGATGGACTTTTGATTTACCAGATACTGAACCACCATATAACCCATCCGATATTCATGAGTCTCATGGCTTGTTGTATCGTGAGATGAGGAAAATGCCTTATTTTGTTGAGCAGAGTTCAGACGGCAAAGCCCTGAGCAGAGTGAGAAAGGAAGCATTGTTTATTCAGATGCTAGAAACCGTTGATGCGGACGATGCCAAGTTGATTCTGAGAATGGTCTCTAAGCAACCATATCCTGATCTTTCTCCTGAAGTAATCAATGAGGCATGGCCTGAAGCAATATCGGATCCTATACCGGTGAAGCGTGGTCGTGGTCGACCAAAGAAGAACGAACAGTAAGGTAAAGTAGCATGAGTAAAAATAAGAGCAAGAAGTTTCGGGAGTGGATGGATGAGGACTTTGACAATAAAAAGGACTCAAAACGATATGATAGGCGTAAGGCTGACATCAAAGAAGCCAGAAAGCAAAAGAGAAAAACCCGAGACTCTTACTAAATTGAGGAATTGATTATGAAAAATCGAAGAGACGACTTGATAGAAGCATCAATGTCTTATATGCAAGCCCAAGCTGGCAAGCATAAAATGAATATTGATATCTTGTTGGATAATGGTGTTGGTTTAGCTGAACACCCAGACATCATGGAAACCATTGAATCTGAGCTAGAGAAGATGTCCGAGTACTGTGACAAGTATGAGATGCTTCAAAACTATTTTAAATAGTGCTTGACTATACTTTACTCTTTATGCTATAATACAGAGTATTTTAATGATGAGGAATGTGATGAACGACAAGATTATATTAGTTGACTGCGATGGTGTTCTGCTCGATTGGGAACATAGCTTCAAAGTCTGGATGAAAGAGAAAGGCTACAAAGTAAAGAATGCCGAAGAGTATTCTATGGCTAAATGTTATGAGATGGAAAAGCCAGAGATGAAGAAGCTGATTCGCCATTTCAATGAAAGTGCTACGATGTGTTGCCTACCACCTCTACGAGATGCTGTAAAGTATGTTCGTAAAATTCACGAAGAGCTAGGTTATGTCTTTCACTGTATCACTAGCATGACGCTTGATCGATATGCGAACAAGCTGAGAGAACAAAACCTTGAAAACTTATTCGGTCCAACTGCTTTTGAAAAGGTTCAGTGTTTAGATACTGGTGCTGACAAAGACGATGCACTTCTTCCTTATATTGATAGCGGTTGTATGTGGGTTGAAGACAAGTTTACAAACGCTGAGTTAGGCGATAGACTTGGATTATCGTCTGTGTTGATGCAACATCAGCACAACATTGGCTATGAGAACGATGCAATTCCCGCAGTAGAAAGTTGGAAAGAAATCTATGAAATGCTCTCATAAGGGCTTCATTTGATATAAATATCATTATGGTTAGATGTGAAGTTAGGGCAATCTAAGGATTGTCCATTTTTTTATAAATTGGAGAATAGTATGCCTATATATCAATACAAGAATGAAGAAACTGGTGAAGTGACTGACCATTTTATGTCCATCGCTGACATGGAACAATTCGACATCGACAACCCCCATATGAAGAAAATCATCCATGCTCCTGCTATAGGCGATGCAATGCGGCTAGGAGTTAGAAAAATAGATGATGGCTTTAATGATATCTTAAAATCAATAAAGAAAGATAATCCGGGGTCCACAATCAGAGACAAATAAGGATTTTTTAATGCCTGCACAACAACAAGATAGACTAACTAAAAGGCAAAGACGAGTACTAAGACAACAGGGAATATTAGACACAGATAATCAACTTTCATCAGGATTTACAGTTAAGAGCGATATTGCTCCAATGACTGATAATCAGGCTTTAGCCTTTGAGTCGTGGGATGAAGGTCAAAACTTAATGTTACACGGTATAGCCGGAACTGGTAAGACCTTTCTAGCACTATACTTTGCACTTAAAGAAACGCTGAAGACGAATACGCCGCACAAGAAAGTCTTCATTGTTCGATCAATAGTTCCAACAAGAGATATCGGATTTCTACCTGGCTCTCAGAAAGACAAGATGAAAGTCTATGAAGCCCCTTACTATGACATATGTAGTAAGCTATTTGGTAGAGGTGATGCATACGAGATTCTCAAGCAACGGAACAATGTAGAGTTCATATCTACTTCCTTTCTTCGTGGTTCTACATTCGATGACTGCATTATCGTAGTTGACGAAGTACAGAACATGAGCGATCAAGAACTACACACCGTAATGACTCGTGTTGGTGAAGACTGTCGAATCATCTTTGCAGGCGATGTAAAGCAAGACGATCTCACAAGCGAACGCAAGAAAGAACTTTCTGGACTGAAGATATTCATGGAAGTGATTCGCAATATGCGAGAGTTCGACTTTGTTGAGTTTCTAGCCAATGATATTGTAAGAAGCAATCTTGTAAAATCATATATAATAGAACGAGATAGACAAGGACTATAGAGAATGTCAGCAACCGAGCCAGAAGGTAAAGAAATATATCTAGTATCAGTGGGTAGACACGCCTTTGGTGGTGGTGCGAGTCTTCAAGAGCCTAACACGATTAGGGATGCAGAAGATAGGAGTGAGGGTTTTGATGATGATCCCTCAACGCCTTTAATCGATGAAGCAGAAGTGTATGGATTGTTAGAAGCAGACGCATATTATGTTAACGGAGGATATAAGTATCCTACTCATGGAGCGGATTATAGGACTGCTGATACTTTGGCCTCTGATCCAATACACCTTCCTCCTAGCTACATTTATGGCGGCACTTCACCTGCCACTATTGATCAGAATGATCCTCTTCAGTGTCATATGTTACTTGAGTTCTGGCCAGAAGGTTATGCAAAACGCAACAGCACCAACTGGACTATAACAAGTGTCACACTCATTGGAAACAATGCGCCATCAGGTAACGGCTACATTGTTACGCCTGTTGCTCAATCCGATCACTATCTACTCTCGATTTATAATCGATTATGGCCTACATATCCATTTCAAGAACAATATGATTGCATCATGCAAGATAATACGAGAGCCACGTTCAACACCGTAGCAGAGGCTCAGGCAGCTACAAATCCATCTCTACTATCTCTGGTAGAATTGGAATTGCCTAGCACTAATGAATTTACATTCATTGGTACACTGAGTATAACTTACGAACACACAAACTCAAATACATTTACAGAGACTGTCGGTATCACTCAGACTGTATACAACAAAATCGATAAATACATAAGTAAAATTCAAACAATTGCACCGCCAGGCACTCAGCTAGGTCCAGGTAGTGCCGGATATCCAGATTTACCAGACGGAACTTAATTTATGCCAGCACCATCAGCAAGAGTAGGAGATGCGATTATTACCGGTCACGCCTGTAGTGCAACATCTACTATCGCATCCTCATTACAGGCTAAAGTATTTGTAGCTTTTTCTCTTGGTGCTGTTACAGGCAGCCCTATTGCTCCTCACACAATTCTAGCAGGCGATAAGTGTATTCCTCACCCCGCATTCACCCTCGCAGGATCACCAAAAGTATTCTTTGGTGGAATCCCCGCAAATCGAGTTGGAGATGGTGCTGATATGGGCGCAATCATTTCTGGCGCTCCAAACGTCATCATCGGACCATAATTCCTTATAACTAAAAGTTCTAAGCTTATAACAAATTATTCTAAAAAAGCCCTTGTAATTATCCTCTAGTTTGATATAATACTTGTATTGAATTGATAAAGAGAGATGATTATGACTAGATTTGACAAAGAAAGTTTCACATGGGACGGCTCGTTCCTTATGTACAACGGCCCTTACGAGGGTTCACAAACAATGGATGAGTTCAATCCAAATTGTCATCCATCATGGGTTGGTAAGATGAAGCCCGCTTTCATCGCTCGATTCAAATACGGTTCTAAGCCTTGGAAATCGTGGGCTAACTTCCTAGTTA
>Ga0209092_10003581_pt1 | contig 13412 bp, 11 predicted proteins | sample FraStrMetagenome_FD_187446 | JGI IMG/M metagenome (GOLD analysis project Ga0209092, IMG submission 187446) | Marine eukaryotic phytoplankton communities from Arctic Ocean - Fram Strait ARC3M Metagenome (SPAdes) (version 2) | ecosystem: Environmental > Aquatic > Marine > Oceanic | place: Fram...
ATTGGAAACATCATGCAATACTACCACTTTGGAAAAGCTACAAGGAATGTATGAAAGGTTACAATCCACTCTAATTCGCAGCGAACATGGAGCGGACTCCGGCAGGGGAAAATTTAAACAAACAGAATTAGCACTTGATAGTACGATCTTACAGAAACGGAAAAGAGATAAGAATGAAATCAACTTACCAGCTTTAGATGAGCAACAGCGGGAACACTATACTAGAGAAGCATTAATCAGCAATAGACTTCCATCAAGTATGGGAATTAGGCGATCAATAGAAGTGTTTAGGAACCAGCAAACGGACAATTATTATTTCGCAAATGCGGAAGCAGGAGATATATTGGAAGAATGGAATGCTACACAAGGTTGAGAAAGAGCAGCAAGGATGTTCGGGTCGCATGAAGTAGTATGCAATAAACCAGATGGGTATTATTTTCTCCCACTATTTGCGGGAAGCGATAGATCAAGCCATTGGGCAGTAGCAATAATATATTATTTTATTATTATTATTAGATATAAACGGGGACACATATGCGACTCCCTGGGAACCTCGACACATAAAGATATCATTCATACCAAAATCAATGAACTCTTCCAAGGCACCAATGGACGATTCGAATGGAACACCTGTCCGGCTAGACAACAATCCGAAATGGAATGCGGCCCAAGGATCATCAACTCCATCCATGATACCCTGACGAGTATCTCCCGCAATGAGGAATCTCTTGAGAACGTCATTTTAGAAGCGACCTTGATGACGCGACCCGAGGAGGAATACGACGCCGCGAAAATCCGGGAAAAAGCAGCGGACATTATTAGCAGATTCTTGCCATCGATGTGGACAAATCCAATAAGAGTCGACAGAAATAGAGAAACGGGAAGGAAAACAAATAACCCCGCGGACGACCACATAATACGAAAGAAGAAACGAAGAAGGACAAGGCAGAAGAACACGACAAGTTCATCTACTCCAACACCACCATCATTAATAATCCTATCAGAATGAGAGACGGCGCTAACTTCATTACTCTCCCAACTCCCATCCCTTTCCCTCAATCCTTCATTTTCTTTCGACTCTTTCTTTTTTATTTTTATTCAAAAAAATGTTTAACGTAATGATAATGACGGAGGAACAATTCGGAGTATGCGGGGTAAGTATGGCAACCCACCTAGGAGCCCAAGGAATGTGCTTCGGCAATAGTCAACCGGTACCCTTACTTCTCGAAGTAGGCAGGTGGGTTTCCACTCGGAAAAGTGAAGATCGGGGGTCTGTCTCAGTGCATTGCCTCTAGTATAACACTATAAAATATATCATTACAAACAAACCGTACCACCCATTGAAACTCTCCTCACAAACTGCTATTTTAACTACAAACGAAAAAAGAATAAAAGGTCTATCTCCCGATTTATGCATTTTAGTGTTTATCATTATCATTGCCTTTATTGCATTCAATTGCGCTATGTTCTGGCCAGCGACTGTACGAGAAGAATTCATTATGCGTTATCTCAATAACAAGGTTTTCTCTTAGGCACAATTTGATGACCACTCATTAATTATGCAGAGGAAAAATTTTAATGTAATCTTACATTTTTAAAATCAATATAACTTTTCCAGACTTAATATAATCATTTATAGGCTGTCTTGGTGATTTTTAAGAATATCGACAAGTTTATGCACATCCTCCCGAAATTTAATAATTTTGAAATATAATGTAAAGTTTTTTCCATTTCGATAGATTTTTCATTGCTGCTCTACAATATTGGGAAAGCTGAATCTAAATATGAATTCTAAAAATGATACCAACAAGGATCTCAAGATTCTCCAGCAAGAATATCGGAACATGGAAGTGAATAGAAGAGCGTTTGCAGAAGAAAGCCATCTGGTATGGTAATTTTATTTATTTTGTTAGCCCGATTTTGTTTTGTGTGCATTCATATACATTTTCCCTTTCCTCACTATTCATGATTCATCAAAGGTATTACGAAAACAACAACAAACCATTGAAAAGATTCGACTTGAAAATGAAACACTCAAAAATGATATCGCATCCAAGCAAACAAAAATATCCTTCCGTCCTGTGACATCATTTGAACAAAGCGTCATTGATAGATTATATTCCGATAAAGATAAATACGCAGGACAAATTGACAAAGAGAAAAATACTATCGCTACTACGTTAAACCAAATATCAGAGTTGAAGGCAAAGGTTTGGAATTTGAGAAAATCCATGGGGGGCGTCAATGCGGCAAGAGACAATCAACGTCAAGTAGAAAAACAGGTTCGGATATTGGAGAATCGGCTTGATCAGGCTAATGTGAAATTCAATAAAAGTATCGCTTATAACAAGAAACTTCGTCAGCGGATTGATGGACTTCGAAGCGAACGGTCAAATTTTGAAGGAGTTTATAACAAACTTGAAAAGGTGAGTAATTTAATGCTATCTTTTTTTTTTGAATCTATTACCGTACTCAACTTTTCTCTCATAAAGGAACTACTAGAGAAAAAAAAAAGCAAATGGCAGCTGTTATTGAACAATCTAATGTAGCATATGAGCAAAGGGACGAAGCCCAGCTAGAAATCGCAGCAATTGGACAGACAAATAAGAAAGAACAAGAAGCTTTTGAACAGCAAATGAATGAATTAGGAAAAATACTGGAAGAAGAATTGAAAATTTCTACGATGAAACAAGAATCCAAGTTTATAGAAACACCAGTGAAGGACAAACAAGACGAATATGAAAGTTCACCAAAATCAAACCCAAATTTAAATTCAATTGAAATGTTGGATTTGCAACAAAAACTGGAACGTAAGCAGAATTTTGAGGATGCATTTCGGAAAATCTCCATAGCGACTGGGATTTCTGATGTGGACGACCTTGTAAAAGCATTTATTGAGAATGAAGAACAGAATTTCTCCTTGTACACATATGCAAATGAACAGGTTGAAGAAATAGAAAAGCTTGAAGTCCAAATACAAGAATTAAAAGATGAAGAGATTAGATACATACAAGAAAGTGGAAATGATGAGAGTCAATATGAAAGTATCTTGATTGAATTGGATAGTAAGTTATGTTCAACGAAAGAACAGGTCGATAAACTTGAAGAAAAATGTCAAGAAAAACAAAATACAATAAAAGGGCTGAAATCAGGAATCCAAGTAAGTGTTTCAGTGTAGATCTTGAATTTTATTTTTTATTCTATGGCTTAATGAAAGCAACGTTGTGAACGTCATATTAGGATCTGCTCCGTAACCTTGAATGCAAACAAGATAAAATTGCCGGTGATGTATCAGTTACTGATACTAATATGTCATATTTCTTAGGGGTTATTGAGCAAAGAACCAACGAAATCTTATCAGCATATCATAAGATAAAGTTACAGGGTGGTACATCAAATGAAGGATTATCTATGCCATTCTCGAAACCAAGCATATTAGGAATCGGTCCCACTGTTCCCATGGGAGGTGAACCATTGAGCGTTAATCCACCAAAACTAGCTGATTATTCCAGCGATGATGGAAGTTCAGACGAGAAAGATCTGCGCCCACTTACACGAGAAGAGGTAACAAAACAACGCCAGCACGGTTTAATCGATACAAGGAAAAAAAATAGTAAATGAACAGGAAGACTTTTCAAACAATAAGAGAATCATGAACCTGTTGTTAGTACGTCAAAACCATGATCCCCTTCCCATTTGCAGAGAAATGATAAATTTTACCTCAGTCTCATTCCCATGAACTGATTCGAGTAAAGTATACCATTGACGCAAATGCACCAGTCACACTCACTATGCCTGTTACGAACATAATTAACCATACATCTTGATAAGAACCCGAACAAACCTCTATACGAATAGGCGGTTCCAACGAATCTTTGTGGTATTCAAGTTTGTAAGTTGTAGTTTCCTCATTATTCCTAAGCAATCCTGCATACACAAAGGGAGGGGAAATGCTTATATTAACATATTTGGATACTGGATCTTGATACCGAATATGAAGAGTAGAAAAAAAATGTAGATTCAAAGGAAGAGTTATATTCTGGTTTTCATACTTTTGATGAAAGGAAATATTGAAAGCCAGTAAATTAGGCGAGCTTGCGAAGGACGGTTCTTCAATGTTCATGACACGTTCCTTTGATGTGATCATTTCGACGTAACAATTTTTAGATATTGAAGAAGGGTCTTCTGAAATAATTTGCGAAGTTATCTGACAACCAAAATTTTCTTCTGATGGGGAAGGTTCATCCAAATCTAAAAATATGTGTTTCGAAATGGGAAAAAGGAGGATGACAGAACCACTATGAAAATGGTGATGACTGGTAGAGATGTCGTCATTTTCATTGGATGGAGTTTTTGGAGTAACTGTTATTTCATGTTTAGCTGTGCGATGCATACCTTCTCCTGATAAAGATAAAGATGAAGTTACATGAAATTTGTTGTATTTTGAGTCTTCACTTATAGATTTGTCAATCTGTGGGCCAATTAAGGGTGATGCTGTACTGGACCACTTTGTCACCCTTTTCAGAGGATTAAAAACTCCATACTTTGTTGCTTGAGTAATGAAATAGCTCTGTTGTAGAAATCTTTCTGGATGTGACACTTCTGAAGCCTTGAAATCGTAATCAATTCCAATGCTATCAGAGGAGAGAGTTAAATAGTATTTGTGTGCAAAATTTCCATGTATAGTATTTAGATTTTCAACATGGTCAAATGCATTGGGAATGTTCATCTTATGTTTCATGCACCACTCTGGTTTCTGACGTATTTGATTAAAGCTCTCGCAAACTCCACCTGAACGATTGTCGAATAATACAGGCTTAACAATGGTTTCATATAAAAGCGTCCTCGGGAAAGATGAAGAAGATTTTGCACAGAGATAACTAAGGACCAAAATAGCATCCTGGCAAGATGAAGGGATTTTCTCATATGAGAAGTTTTTGTATGAAGCATCTTCGACTGCTTTCTTATCAATACTCATAGTCCCTTTCAGAGGGATAGAGATGAGAACGTGTAATGTTCGTAAGGGCAAATCTATGGTAATATCTATTTTGGACGAGACGGATTCTCCTTTAGTGGTATTGATGCTGTTGCATAGATACACTGCATAGAGTGCGAATGTGACGATTCCGTAACCATAAGAAGTATGCTTCCTCATCTTCCTGTGAAGAGCTTTGATGTGAATAATTGGAGTTTCAGCATATAAGGACAGAAAGCAATCTCTACTGACTGCTGCATGCAACTTTTCGGTGCAAAAATAATGTACAAATCAATAATTCCAGAAAAAGAAAAAAAACTACGGCACGACGAAATTTCATGGCTCAAAAAATCTGACCCCTTGAAATCTTGTTTATTTCAATATTCTCCACATGCAATTGATTCATTTTCATTCATGATAAAGTAAGATCCTAGAGTTAATCATAAAAGAGGAAAGAAAATAGAAATCGAAAATTATTCTATTTTAATTAGGAGCATCCATAGCTCGTCTATTTGATTTAGAAAGTTACCATGATTTCCTATCAGAACTCACTATCCAGTGCTTTAATATGCTTTTCGTTTTATTTTCAAACATATATAAAAATATGATCACCTGGTAATGTCCAAGATTAAAAATATCATTACAACCATTATGAATCTCTTATTGAATAATCAACCATGAAATATTTCATAAAAGACGCAGGCAGATCTGACACACTATTTTTCAAATTAATCCACTTTTTTCTTCATTGTCATTCATGGTCAACTTTAGTGCATCTAGACAAAACATGCAGCAGAAGATCAATATACACGGACTCCTCTAATCCTTGTGCGCATATTCAATTGACTATGTTTGCAAGTAAAATAGGCAGTACGCTGGGCCTTGCAATCGTCAGATTCAATAGGATCCTTGAGACATTGCAAAACTGTCTTCCCGTCTTTTTTGACGCATTCCGTATTTTCCATACATGTTAAGAGGGATAGTGCAGCCTCAGAACACTTTTGAGGGGGAGACTTTGGATGAGTTGGTGCGATCAACAAAATCCATGAATGAAAAAAAGGGTTAGTTGTTCCATGAGGATAAAGGTTGACTTTCACATTGAGAGAGAAGAGTAGAATACACTCGAAATTTCCCACAGTCATGAAGTGAAATTAGAAACCGTACCATATTTTTGAATATCGAATGATGTCAAGGGTTATTTTAAGCAAATGATATTTTTACTTGATGTTTTTGTTGTCTGTTGTTCTTAATCCTATAAGGAGGATGGTTCATTTAATCATTCACAGAGGACGGGATTACTCAGAATAGGTGAAGCCTCTAGAGGGGCAGTCGAAACATATCTCATCTGCTGATAAAGTCAGCTCGTGAGCTTACAATTGTTTGCTATTTCTGTACTGATTTCTACGAGTAGCTCAATGTAGAATGTCTACGAATGGGAGGTAACAATTGAGGTTCATTCTACGTAGGTTTAGATTTATTTCGGAGAAATTGTGAGATTGGTAAGAACCTGGTGCTGACATCATCATGAAAATATTTCCAATAATAAATATGATCCAGCAGTAGCCAGTAGAATGGATCGATCTTTGACGATCAACCAACAAAATTACAATTTGTTTTCAAAAGTTGACTTGTTAACACGATTGGCATTGGAAATGTCGTAAGTAATCATTTCAAAACAGCATATGCATGCATATTGCTATTAAGAAGATTCAAAAACCTAATAGAATAATGATGCACACATAAGTTTAAGTTAATCGGTTGGAATTCGAACCCTCTCAGTTCTTTTAAGAGAAAAAGTGCAGTAAGATTAGATAGAAATTCGATAGGAAATATCTTCGCAGCTCTCTTACTATGGTACTGAAATAGGAACAGGATGTTCGAATCAATAAACTCGCTGGATAAGCATTCTGAACAGCTTTGTCCATGTTCGCCAAAAGTAAGAACGGTTAAAAATGATTTTTATATAGAGAATTTGGTTATTACGGATCGTAATCATTTAGCGCTAATTAAGTTACATCTTCGCTAATATTCATCATAGTCTAAATAGCTGTTGAAAATCAGAATCACAGCATTGTTGTTTGCCTGCTTTATTATGACGAATTTAAACTGAAATTGTTACGTAAAGTTGTTTAGATGGATATCTATATGAATAGATTTCGCACATGTTATCATACATATTATCGTCCTCACAAGCATCATAAATTAAACAATCCAGCCTCCAGCACACACCACAACTTTTACAAAAAGACTGCAAGAATAAGAAAATATAGAATGAAATTCGGAACAGCAATCCTATTCTCCTCAATGGCTACTGCCATTGCTATGAAAACCGTAGAGCTTCCATCCACGCTCTCGAGCAATTCTGCTCTTGGACAAAAAGTTCTTGCCAACGCTCGTCAACTCGAAGCAAATGATGCGGAAGTAGACTACTCCTGGGTAACTAACTACAGTATCAAATTCCAAGGATGTCACCACGTAAAGCAATGGAATGCCGAAGCTGACGAAGGAGCAGATGTTCGTATCGCTACAAAGCGTTTAATTCGCTTTCGTCTTTGTCCTTCAAGCTCTTGTGATAGTGAGAGTTCTGGAGGATGCTCCAGTGGCTACGGAGATTATGTTGTAGATATGGAGACCTACTTGATGGCCTACACTGAAAACTTGGAAATGGTGCAAGAAGCTCAATGTGAATATCTGCAAGAGAACGTTTGTAACTGTGATAATGCAGATGACGAAGAGTCCTGTATGAGTAGCTGCTACTACAACAACGGAGCTTCTTACTGTATTGAAGAAGAGGCGGATGACGCTGGTGGAGAGCCCTTTCAACTTGCCGATTGGGTCGCGTGCGCGCAAGCTGACTTTGGAGGTCGTCGTCGTCTAGATCAAGGAGCAGAGTATTTTGTAGGGCCATATTGCTCAGATGAAGGTTCTGAAGTTGTACTTGGACTTTTCACTGACGATGCTTGCTCTGTCTTTGCAGACGATTATGGCGGAAGAAGTACCTACAAGAGCATGTCTGGAAACTCTTTGCCTTACTCTGAAGAATCTGTCCTTGGACTTGAGTGCATATCTTGTTTAGAAACACAAGATGCTAACAATGACCAAAATGCTGCTGAGGCCTCCGAGATGTGTCAAATGATGTACAGTGCCTCCGGAAAATGCGAAGAAAATGGATTTGGAGACTCCAATCAAGCTGCCTGTAATTACATGAGCGGAATCAAGATTATGCGCAGTGACGGTATTATTGAGGCCCCAGCAGGAAGCGGCTCTGCCGCTGCCTTTATTGGAGTTTTCGCTGCTGCCTTTTTCATCACAGGGGGATATGCTTATTACCTCAAGACTAAGCTTGATACCATCAATCTCTCATAACTTTTCTCCCGTCACATTTCACTCAAACCATAAAGCACTCATTGCGACGTTTAAATTGCAGAACAATAACGTTTTTGCCTATATGTTCTAATTTAATAATACACAATATTGTATTCTAACAATTATGAAATACCCATGATTAAATTTATCAACCATAGAATCTGTTGTGTAGTAAAAAGAGATTTGTGGGATGTTGCCGAATTTTTGATTCTGTAATAAATTCCTGTTCGGATACATTTGAAGCTGATGAGTGGTAATATTCCATATGAATTGTTATGCTGGGGAAGAAAGAGGTTATTGAAGAGTGTCGACTTAAGCGTGACTATGAGCATTCCAGCAAAACATGGGTGTGGTTTGCCCGACTATAATGTTTAATATATGTATGCTGAATGAAAAATGGCAACAAAAGGATCCATTTGAAGTGAGAAAAACATCATTTTAGATCGGTCAAAGAAAAGATCACTTGGCCCCTTGTAATTGTCTTTACCTTCTTTTTTTGATGAGAGAACAAGTTTAATCATTTCTTGCTTTCGTTCTCTCTTATTGCACAAGAGTTTTCCCTCATATTCTTTTCTTTCGTCTTCTTGAACGTCAGTAAAGTTAGCAGACTTCGCACGATATAGTCAATGGTTACAAGAATGTATCTTAATGCTATTGTTGTGACAATAATCAATACATAGTTTCATTGCATTAGGGTCAGCATTTTTCATTATCGATAATATCATTTGTTGGTTTGGTGATGAAATTTATGTCTTTTAACTTTGATTATAAATCATGAACTTTGTATTAAAAAAAAGTAATTACGGAGAATGCTCTAAGTTTAAGCTTACTTAATTTGTGGCTTTCATTTCACTTTCATATCTATTCGTTTTTCCAAAATCATTAAACCTTATGAGAGGAGTACAAAAAATCATTAAAAACTCAGTCTCACCAATAAATCTCTACAAAAGGATATTTGTTCTTGCAAAAAGAAGAGTATGAATTATTTCATCCTGAAACTTCATAATAGCAACGAATATTCCATGTGTATCGGGAAAATTCTACTTCATTTTATTACATCATAATTTTCGTTATATTGCCAGGGGTCGCTGGTCGCCATAGTCCAGGATCTAAACTCAATTCATAAAATACAAGCTGTTGCATAGTTCTTGATACTGCAAAATTTTCTTGATATTTATGGAGTAATTCGCACTACTTTTGTTAAAGTAAATATCCTTTTGTAGAGATTTAATGGTGAGACTAAGTTTTTTAGTATTCCTCCAAAAAGATTTACTGATTTTGGAAATAAATGACTAGATGAATTTCTTCATTTGTCATAGTCTGTTGAGATCCGAACTTGATTGTGTAAGCAATGTTCCACAACAATGTGAATATTGTCTTTGCATGAGGATTAACTTCGTTTCCAATATCACGTGTGATTGCCAAAGGCTTTGGATGATACCTTCTTATCCATATGCAATGTAATCCTAAACATGATTTTCGTGAAATTTTATGATTTGCATTACTTTCACAAATCCTAATAACCCTTTTTAAAGCGATTAATAAAATCCATAATTTTAATTGAAAAAAGGAGTTCGTCTGGTGATTCTTTAAGCGAGAGTCGAAGGAAGAAGATAATTCATCATACTAATTGCACGTACAACCGTCGACAGCAGCACATCGTGTTTCCTTTAGAAAATTAAGTAGGTGCTCCATACTACTGAATCTTACATTTATTTGGAATAAGTTCATCGACGTCATTCAACTCAAACAAAAGAAATTCTCATTATTTTTGTTACAATAGAGAGTAGTAAACGTACCATACGTATGTTGTGTATTCCACCGTATTTTTAAGTTGAAGCAAGTATCAAAATTGTTCATAAAATTTCCGCTACAAGTATCTAGATTTAACCCAGCTGTTGTGCCAACCGTCATACCACAACGGAAGTGCATTTATCACATCGTGAGGGATTTGTTGACGCACCTACAGTAGATACTTCTCATCTGTTGCAACAGCTTTTCATTTCGTTCAAGCTTTTCATTGCTCTTCTACTGGAATTTCAGAGATGAAATACTCGAAAAAAATGTTATGGTCAACATACTGGAGTGTTCTCGTGATGTACTCGCCAATCTCTGCAACTTCTTTCTCTAGAGGGTCTGCGGGTAACATTAAAACCTCCAGATTCAATGATGTTCGAGGTGGCTCGGTTGATATTTTTAACGATGATTCAGAAGTCCCTGTAAGCAGAACGAGAAGTCGTTTATTTTCATCATCCTCATTGAAGGCCGAAATCAAGAAAGATTCGGACAGCGACGGACTGAATGCTAACTCACTTTCATCACTTCGAGAAGTAAGTTAGTCAAAATTTCTTCATTAAAAAATAACTTGATTACTTCTTCCATCCATATTTAATTATTGTACTGACAAAAACTTCAGAAAAACAACGGCCCACCTTTGAAAGTGCTTTTTCTCTCTTCTGACACCGGCGGCGGGCATAGGGCATCAGCTGAATCACTAGCTAATCAGGTAAGTTTCTATTGGAGATGTTGTCATAACAATTTCATTCATTTCTTTTTTCGCATTCTAAGCAAATTGCAATATAAAATTTGAACCAATATTCAATACAAATTAGGTTGAACGATATTATCCTGGATCTACATGCGATCTTTTAGATCTTTGGACAAAGGATGGTGGTATTTTCTATAGCGGACTAGTGGGTTTTTACAAGCATCTTTCAGCACATCCTTTCCAATGGAAATTTTTATACCATATATCTAATACCAGTCCTCATCTACTGTTGACCGACATTCATACGAAACTCACATGCGAACGCAGAATTCGAAAAACCATAGAAAGCTACAATCCTGATATTGTTATCAGTGTTCATCCTACAATGCAACATGTCCCTCTAATTTCAACTCGAAAAATAGCCAAAAAACTTGGAAAAATCATTCCTTTTGTCACTGTTGTGACAGACTTTGGTAGTGGACATTGTCATTGGTTTCACAAGCAAGTTGATAAAACATATGTAGCCTCAGATCGGATACGCAAACTGGCGAAACGACGAGGACGAATCCCCGACGAAAAATTAGTTAAAATTGGTTTGCCCATCAGGTATGATTTTGCTGTACAGGCAGAAGCAATGAAAGATCGTACTTCGGAGAGAGGTAAAAAGTATCAAGCCAAAATACGGAGACAATTACAAATTAGTACAGAGAAGAAAATGGTATTAGTGATGGGAGGTGGTGAAGGAGTCGGTTCTCTGTCCAGTATAGTAGATTCTCTTTATTCACAATTTGTGAAGAAAGGAATCAATGCAACCATTGTGGTAGTTTGTGGCAGAAATGAGAAATTAGTGCAAGATTTGGAGGTTCGCGATTGGAGCAAAGTAGTTACAGATCATCAACCAAAGCAAAGTATATTGAAAAAGACTATTGGCAAACTCACGTCAAGTCCTTTTCGTACTCAAGATTCTTCAATAAACCATCTCCTTTCTTCTAACAAAGGCAGTGTAGATGTTGTAGGGTTGGGTTTCGTAACTAATATGGCAGAATACATGGTAGCTGCAGATATATTAGTGACAAAAGCTGGACCTGGGACAATTGCAGAAGCAGCTGCATTGGGTTTACCAGTAATGTTAACAAGCTACCTTCCAGGGCAGGAGGCAGGAAATGTAGACATCGTATTGGACGGTGGTTTTGGAGATTTTTGCGCAAATCGATATGGCATTGCGGAAGAGGTAGCATGTTGGTTGAAAGATGCAGCACTTTTAGAAGTCATGAGCAGGTCCGCTAGTGCCGTTGGTGCACCAAATGCAGCTTCTGATATTGTTTTGGATATTGGAAAAATGGCAGAAGAAAGTTTAAAGAGAAATAATGAATGAACTTCAATAATTGAATTCAAGTTAACAAATGGTAAAATAAACATTTTAAGTTTTTAAGAATACTGTACTATGCATAAAGGCCACAATAAGCCCTAGACACATGGTGTTGGCAAGATCATGTCCTCGATTCTGAAAATTTAGCTTTATAGAAGTCATCGAAATAATAGCCAAATAGAATGCAGGAAATAATGATCTGTCATTGGAAGTAATCAAGATATCCACTGCGGCAACAGAAGAAGCAGATATTAATAATCTCTGCAATAAAATCATGTATTGCTGAGAAAGCAAGTTTCGTTTCACCAATGATTGCAGGAAAAATTCCATCACATACGAGGTATTAAGAGCAGTCCAATAAAGTCTCCAACGTGTTGTAAGAGGAAGATCCAAATTGACATTGATCGTAGGATTAGGAGGAAAAAGTACAATTATGTTCAAGCCATGAAATAAAACATGCTTGTAAAAAAGATATTGATATTTTTTGACTTTGTAAAGTAAAAGTTCTACCGGCCGTTGCTGATTGATGGCTTTGTGTTCCCAATTGGCACTAAAACTATGAACAGGAAATAAATGCCTCAAGCTCCATGGAAATGTCACACCGAAAAGGGCTGCTAATTTAAGCAAGGAAGAATATGGCGATGGCGACGAAGATATTGTTGAAGGTGGGAAGATATTTATAGCATGCAAAAATATTGCTTGCAGAAGATTCAGCAGCTGATAAAAGGAATGCTCCACCATCTCACCCTGAGTGACAATCGCTTTGGTTGCAAGAGTTCCAGATTGACCAGTTTTATTATGGATATATTTATGAGGAAAATTGTGAGCTGCACTTATTGTCGTTGCGTTTCCAAATAGACCAAGTATTATATCATACAACAAGATTAAAAATTGGTGGTTTTTGGATGTTAGTTGTGATTGCTTTTGAGATAAAAAGGGTACCATTAAGAGTCCTAGTACAAGCCATAGTAAATGGAATAAACCAGTGAGTCTATGAAGACGTCCATGTGTTTGTAAAAATAGAGTTTTGAACTTTCGGACTACATTAAGGATAAGGAGAAGGAAGAAGAGAGAAAGTGTGATGAAGGAGAATCCTTCGGAGGCAGTTACATTCATGTTCTAATTTTTTAAAATAATAATGAAGAAAAGAAATAAATTCAATTAATCCCTCCATCATACATCCTCGTAGAAAGTCTACGCTATCTTTTACAAAT
>Ga0209092_10003582_pt1 | contig 13407 bp, 18 predicted proteins | sample FraStrMetagenome_FD_187446 | JGI IMG/M metagenome (GOLD analysis project Ga0209092, IMG submission 187446) | Marine eukaryotic phytoplankton communities from Arctic Ocean - Fram Strait ARC3M Metagenome (SPAdes) (version 2) | ecosystem: Environmental > Aquatic > Marine > Oceanic | place: Fram...
TGTACTGCTAATGGTTGAGCTGGGAATTCTGATTGCTCGTCTGATTTAGTTATGCTTGTTAAGCCTCTTGTATATAATTGTTCCCATGTTACTAATCTTGCATCATCCATCAAGAACGGAGCTGATTCAACCAATGAAGCATATAGCATTAAATCAGGACATACTTCTAAATACTCATTAGAAGGATTAGTATCTGATAGTGGTCTAGGTATTTTGTAATATGTCATATTGACAGTAGCGCCACCTGTAGGTCTTGGTGCTAACACAAAGTTATCACTTACCAATGTGTAATTTACAGGTTGACCACTTCCACTTGAGTTTGCTAACCTATAAAATTGTGATACAGTTTGAAATGTAAGGTTAATAACAGGGTTGCCATCTAAATGTATATCTTTTAATTCAAGAAAGTCTGATGGAGTTGGTACGTTATAACCACTATCCATAGTATACGTAGATTGCTGTAATGTTTGTCTTAGTCTTAAATCTCTCTGTAGCCTTTTTTCAGCTAAAGAAATAAACATAGGTATCTTTTCTGTCAAGTCTGACCTAGCTAGATAATCAGCTATGTTTGTTTTCAAGTTATCATATGATGTAAATGCTGGCATTATAATGTTCCTGGTTTTGTTCTAAAGTATAAATTCTCAGGGTCATTTAACCAAGCAAAGAATCTTTTTTGGTCAAGCACTGAAAAACCTTGCATAATCCCCTGTTTATTTAAATAGTCTATTGCTGTGTATGGTATGCTAGCGACTTTATTGCCAAACAGTTGGTCTGACCATTTAGTCTCAGCATTGTTATATTCTTTTTTGTTCTGTTCTATTAAAGCAGAGACATCTTGCTCTTGTTTAATAGTTATCTCATCTTTATCATTAAGACCAATACTTGTAGTCTTTACGTCATCCTTATGTGTTTTCATATTATCCCTTAAGGTAATGCCCTCCGAAGAGGGCAAGTCCTATATTACGTTTCGTCGCTCATCATTGCATGAGCTGCTTCGTTCTTAACTACTAGAGTATATTCTACATTAAGTAGATGTTTCTCTGAGTCACCAGTCTTAGCAAGTTTAGTTTGCTTGAATGGTCTTAAGTAAGCTACATTAGCCATACTTGGGTCAAGTACATATGAGTAGTCATCAGATAGGAATCTATCAGGTACTACAGATAGTGAACCAAAGTCTGATAAGTATACGTCTGCTGCACCAATAATAGTGGTAGCAGATGATTTAGGAGCAGCATAACGCTGTTCAGCAATACCAGCAAAAGTAGAAACTACTTGCTTATTAGCTGGAGATACTAGTAATACATCAGGTTCGCCACCAGCTGTGTATGCTTTTAGTACTGCTTCTTTTAGCATATCTTCAGTTAGTGCTCCACCAGCTGTATCGACAGTGTTAGTTGTAATCCATGATGCTAGACCACCAAGTAATCTTGCTTCAGATGTTACAGGAAAGCCAGTTGCATTGTTACCAGCATTTTGTGCTTGGTCAGACAATAGAATAGATTCCATGTCTCGTTTGATTTCAGCAGAAGCTTTAGCTAGTTGATACGCTGTTTCTGTAGAACGTCCAGCTTTATCGACTTTATCATCTGTTGTAGATACTTGGATAACTTTGTCAGAAATCTGAGTATAGTTACCAACACGAGTTGTAGGTGTTAGTGTTGCAGATACTGCATCAGCTCCCTCAACTTGTGCGTTAGCTAAGTTTACGTCAGCTAGGCTGTCTGTTTGCCATTCATGGTATGTGTTCTTAGCAGTTGATTTGCCAATTGTTGACATGAACGGTGTAGTTGTTGGCGATATGTCATAAATCGCGTTTTGTAAGTCTTCACGAATACCAATGGTATCGTAGGTTTTATATGTTGCCATTTCTTATGTTTCCTCTATAAAAAGTTTTTAAATACGCTGACTGCGTCTTCAACTGTTCCTGAAGATTTAAGTCTTCGTTTCTGTTTTGTATAGACATCAGCATTTTTAACCTTACCACGATTTTTAGTCATTCTAGGAGCATTGGTAACTTGTTTCTTAGTCTTACCTTTATTGCTCATTAGTCTGTCGTATTTCATGGCTTTATGTAACATGCTCACGTGTCTTGCGTCGTAAACAGTCGACATCTCTTGGTCACTGAAGCCCATGTCTTTTCCATAAGATCGAATGTCTCTTTTGACTTGTTCGGCCTTTTTTGTATCAGAAAACTCTGGTATTAGTTCTGTCAACTTTTTAGATTGATGAGAAATGTTTTGAGTAAAATGTTCTTGCTGTGCTGCTCTTTGCTGCATAGCTACTCTGCGTTGCTCTTGTTCTATCATTTTCATCTTACGTTGATTCTCTGTTTGCTCTGCTATTTTTACAGCATAGCCTACCGGGTCGTTCTCTTTCATGTAAACTAAGTCTTCTTCACTGTCCATGTCTTCATTCAACACTTGAGTAATTTGACTTAATTTTTGAGCATATTCGTCTCGCAACTGCATCGACTCTTGAATCTTGTTCATGTTAGCTTGTACTACTTTAGATTGCTCTGCTAACGCTTGACTCTTTTTAGTATAGTCTTTGCCCATTTGATAAGATTTAATAAGCTCAGATTCGGTTACATCTAACTCCTCACCTGCTGCTTTAACTTTGAATGTTCTCTCTGCTTCTGGTTCATCTTGTTCAGATTCCTCTTCATAGAGTTCTTCATCGTCTTCCATCTCACCTTCATCAGTAGATTCTTCTGCGTACTCTTGCTCTTCATCTACCTCTTCAGTTTCTTCTTGTTCTACTTCTTCTGCCTCAGGTTGGTCAGTTGGTGACTCTTCAGCATCGAGTATCTTTTCAAAAACCTCTTCTGTTGTTGGAGTTTCAACTGCTTCTGTTGAAGCGTCATTGATTTGCTCAGTCATATTTCTTCCTTTAATTTGATAGATAACGTCTATCACGTGTTAGCCATTTGGCTATTAATCTAATTCATCTAGTCCTAATGTTTTCCACCAATCTTCATTGGAGCCATATAGTTCTCCATTCATTTGTTTGAGATTCATATCTCCATCTTTTAAACCTTGTTCTATCTTAAGTTTAGGTGACATTAAGTAATCATTGTTAGGAAAACCATTACCTCTAACATATGTTGGTTTTTCTCCTCCTAATAAACCTTGAGAGTCTATGAATTCACCATTACCATAACTATTCATTCGTGCTACGTCTGGAACATCGCTTCTATTTATGTCAGGTTGCATTAGCTCTATATCTCTAAACGTACCGTTAGCTGTTGTTCTATAGCCAGCAGGGTCTTTTCTTACTTTAAATGTAGTTGGTACCTCGCCTTCTCCGTATGGTCCTCTTCTTTTACCACTAAACTGAAAGTTCTCTTGATAACGTGGGAATGTATCTTGAAATGCTCCACCTTCAAACTTATTCATACCATCTATGTCATAAGCCATATCACCTGCTTGTTGATTAACTCTATTCATCTCATCAATCTCAGCTTGGGAGTATACCTTAGTATTCTCTGGTCCTCTACCTCCTTTACGGCCTCCACTCCATAAAGGTTGGTTCTTACCACTTCTTATAAGTTTTACTATCTTACTTACTTTGTCTGCGTCTACTCTTGCCATTATTTTATCCTATATCCTCTAAAGTTATAATCAGGCATCTCGACGTCGTTGAAAGATTCTAAGTCTCTGCCAGGTTGGGGTCTCCCTTCCAATTGTATTCTATCTAAGTCGTATTGGCTTATTGGTGAGCCATCTAAAGTAGGTTGTCTACCTCCTGTTGGTAATGCTTGGTTGGAGAAGTCTACATCTACTGCACCTTGACCATCCCATGCTCTTCTTAACTCTTCTATCTCTCTGTTGGATAACTCTTGTAATGAGCGAGGTGGGGATAAAGGTCTACCATTGTTTAAAGTACTACGACCAACACCTAAATCATACTTACTTCTGTCTTGTCCATACTCGTAAGGGTCTTTATTAGAACCTCTCTTTTGCCAATTCTCAAGTATTTCTGTTATTTTATCTATGCTTACCTTAGCCATTATTGTTGTATCCTTCTTAACCATGCATCTTCATCCATCATCTCATCAATTGTTCCGTTTGGTTCAACTTGGTTAACTCTACCTTGTCTAATGTTATCAACCATTCTAGCGCTTGGGTCAGTTGGCCATTCAGTTTCTCCATATGGTCTAACATAATCAGGTGTCTTAGGTTTACCTCTACCTAACAGACCTTGAGCATCTATAAACTCCCCATTACCATACATATTCATACGTGGTATAGTAGAATATTGGTTAAACGAACCTGCTTGTTCACCATCTATCTTATAACCTTTTGGTGTTGGCTTAATCTCATATGGTAAGTCTTCATATTGATTTCTATACATACTATCTCTTGGAAATACGTCAAGAAACGTACCCTTTTGTACCTTGTTAGCTTTAAGTAAGTCTATTAATTTATCTAGTTTAGCCATTTATATATTCCATTTTGCTTTTTTAATCTTATCACCATCAGCTATTGACTGTAAGTGGGAGAGTATTTCGTTTACTACTTTTACTTTAATGTATGCTATCTCCCTTACATCTTTATCCTCTATGTCAGAGTTTAATATCATATCCATATGTAATTGCTTTATATCGTTCATTGCTGTTACAAAGGAATCATCATTAATGATATTACGTATTGACGATTCGACTATATTATTCTTCATTAGTATCCATCTCCATCACCGTCCAACCATGATTCGCCTTCAAACTCTCCACCTTCATCTAGCAAACCGCCTCTTGTACTACTCGTACCATTATTAGTTTGAGTACCTCCTTGTAATAAGTTAGGGTCAGTTGTCATACCTACTTCTCTACCTTTATTGCTTAGACTACCACCAAATATATTGTCTGGCATACCTTGTACTTTAGTGTAGTCTTGCCACATCTCAGCTAAGGCTTCAGACTTATCAGCATCTCCTACATCTAAGTGATTAACCTTTTCTATTTGTGTAGTAATGTAACTTAGTATAGCTTCTTTACTGTTATTCTTAGTAGCTATAGGTGTAGTATATCCTTTAGCTGTACCTGCTAACTTAAGCATACGTTGTACACCTCTTGGAGTACCTTTAGCATTCATTAGCTTTAGTAACTTAGGACTATTAAACTTACTCAATTGCACCACCTCCACCTAATAAACTAGCACCAGTTATTTGTTTACTACCTAATCCTATCTTCTTAAGAGCTTTGAAGTAACCACCAGGTGCTAACCATTCTCCACCAAATCTACCCCAACTACCAGCACTATCACCTTGCATCCATTCAGGTAGATACTCATTAGTTCGCTCTTGTATCCATGCAGTAGTCATTGGAGTATCTTCATACTCTTGTAAGAATGCATCCATACCTTTACCATCAGGTGCATCATAAGCTGCGTTTAAACCTTTAGCTGCTCCATATACATCCATAGGTAAGCCAACAACTGCTTCGGCCATACCAACAGGTACTGATAATAAACCTTCAGCTGTGCCTGTGAAAGCATCTCTAAAGCCTTCTTGCATATCGTTCATGTTATCTTGTCTCCAATAAGCTTCTTGCTCAGGAGTCATACCTTCATAACCATTACCTTTGGTTTTATCTATGTATTGTTGTTGTATATTATATTGTCCATCAAGCAGCATTGTTAGCCTTTGCCATCTTATCAACAGCAGATAAAACAGTCTTCATATCGTTATCTTCCTCTTTGTTATCTACTTCTTTCATCTTAATAGCTAACTCAATCTCTTTAGCAGATATATCAGCTTCTAACTTAGCTCTTTCTGTTTCAACTTTAAGTAAGTCTCTTGCTGCATCTATCTGTTGCTCTTTAGCTTTAAGTGCTAAGTGTTGCTCTTCCATCTGTACTTTCATCATCGCTTTCTGCATCTCTAACTCATTCTTTTGAGCATCTGTTTGTTGCTTCATTTGAGCCTTCTCCATCTCAGCTTTAGCGATAGCTTCTGCTGCTTGTACTTCAGGTGGAGATTGATTAGCACTTTGTTGAGCTTGTTGTGCCATCTGTTGAGATTGTTCTTCAGTTATTTCTTTAAGGAATTGAGCATCATCTCTCATACCAGATATATTAATAAACTTAGCTAATGTATCTCTATATTGTTTGATATCTACTAATGGGTTACCTAATCCATACTGTTGTATAATCATCTCTTGTTTAGCTAATATCATTTGTAACATACCTATCTTCTCATCAGTACCACCATTACCTAATCCAACGTTGATTGATACGTTATATAGATTCTTCCACTCTGTTGGGTCAATAGTAACAGGATTACCAGCAATAAGTAACATACGTTCTTTATCTTGGTACTTACATACAAGATGTAATATACCTTGCATAAGTTCTTTAACACCTGTGTCTGCAAAGATACGAGCCATAAGCTCTAACTTACCTTGCGATTGAGCAGTCATAGTCGCTATAGCAGTAGCTGATACATTCTGTAATACATTAGCATCTAAACCTTGGTTCATGTCATTAACACCAGTACGTTTAGATTGTACTTCGTCTAAGTATTGAAGCATAGGAAATGATTGCGCTGCACTACTCTGTACTTGCATAGGTACAATAGCAGCAGGATTCTTCATTCTTATTACTCCACCAGCTGTTGAGTTAAGTACATCATCGATGTTGACTTGTCCTTCTACTACTCCTACTCTACTATTATTCGTTAAGTATAGATTGTCTAGCATTTGTCGGGTAATCGTTGACTTAATGAATTGTAAGTCCATAGTTCTATCAGCTAATGATTGGCCATAGAATTGATGTGGAATAGGAAATGGACATAATGAATAGAATGGTACATAGTCTATCTCATCGTCTGCTAATATAGTCTTACCTGCATAACAGATTCTATGTTTAGTAGCTTCACCATTGTTATCACCTACATCTAAGTAGCATTCATAATAAGTTATAAGTTGTTGAGTCTTATCTGATGTCTCATCACCTATGTTGTAACTACCATCTCTTCTGTAGTCTCCCATAGTTGTAACATTAGCATCATCTAATGGTAACTCTTCAACTGTACCTTTATCATAGCCTAACTCTACTAACTCTGCTCTTGTAACTAATGACCTTTGACATACGAATCTAGCATCTTTTATAGATGTAGCCATGTTATCTATTAGAAACTCTTCTGTTGGTACATTCTCTATCTTAACCTTTGAGTCTTCTACGTGTCTCTTAATCTTTACGTTGTATGTTACTATGTCAGGTACCTCAATAGGTAAACCTTCTTCCATAACAGGTAGTTGCTCTTCTCTTATCTCTTCTTGTTCTACTACTTCAACGTTATCACCTTGCATGATAACAGTTAACTCTTCTAAGTCTAGTCCTTCATATGATTCTGTTACAGGTTCTTTAGCTTCATTCCAATATGCTTTAATGATACCATTCTTCTGTACTAACGCATCCCAAAACCAATTGTGTAGTAATATAGCACCATCATTATCCTTATTGAATATGTGGTTGATATAAGTTGTTACGTCTTCTGCAACTGTAGCATCTCCATCGTTTGTTGGAGTAAACTCTACTACGTCTGTTGGCTGTGTAAATACCTTCATAAGTTGAGGTAATGCACCGTCTACTGCTTCGGCTACTTCACCTGTTACTACATTACTCTTACCTGGTACCTCATTTCCATAAGGTCTACGTAAATAGTAGTCTATTGCTGTCTCTCTATCAGCATTGACTTCAGAGTTGACAAAGCTAGTCGCTTGGTCTATATTCTCCTCTATTAGTAGCTTAATCTCTTCTTGGTCCATACTTGTTATTATTCCTATGTTATTGATTTGTAACCTAATTGTTACGCGCTTGTTACATAATTTAGTATACCTATTACATATATAACTAGAGCTGTTACGTTCATAGCTATTAGACTCTTATCCTTCCATACGCATGATATATATATCCAACCTATAGTAGGTAAGACTGCAACGTATAAATTGTAAGGGTATATATTAGCAGCTGTTAAGCACATACTTAATATAATAAGCATACTGCATACAGCTTTTAGTGTGTTCAACATGTCTTCTCCTTGTTATTTTATTCTATTCTATCGCTCGTTAATGTGCTATTAGGTGTTTTACCAGTTTCATTATAGAACTTCTGTGCTTGTTCTTTAGTATCAAACTCAAACACATGACCTTTATCTGTTGAGTCGCTATAAGTACCACCATTCTTTTTTAATGATTTGTCTACTACAGCCTTGTCTTGTGCTATTTGTTTTTTTGAAGCACTTGGTGGCAAGTCATCTAACTGCTCTAATAATTCCATATCTTTTACATATACCTTTACCTTAGCTATAGCTTTTTGTATCAATTTAGCGCCTGCTACCACGTTAACCATAATTATTCCTACATATATTGATTTTTATAAGTATCATCTATTGGTTTTGACCAATCAGTATGATGTGTATTACCACTCTTGTCTATTCCTATACATAGATATCTGAATGCATCAGCAGCATGAGATGACCAATCATGTAGTGGTCTATTGTTATATACGTTTAGCTTCTCGTTAAACTCTCTACGATAGTTGCGCAGGCATTCCAAACCCTTGTTTACATTTGATGTGTTTTTAAACCATGTGCTTGGTAACGTTGCGCGAACTGCTTGTATACCATCTTCTACTGAAATCTTCTTAGCTACTTCTATTTTTAATCCTGCTTCTGTAAGTAACTCGTATCTTGTTTTACCTGTACCTAACTCTCTAACCATTACATCATGAGGTAATATGTGATTGTAGTCTTCGTATCCATTCTCTTTTAACCAACCTACATAGTGGTCTAATGATTGTCCACCATTCTCATAATAGTCCATGATTCTAATCTCACCACCTACCAATTCAGCTACCCATATGCTGGTACTATCACTCATACCTAAATCCCAACCAGTCCATTTCTGAGTCATACTTTCTGTTTCTATATCTCTTATATGGTTCTTGCTATCTAAGTCTTTAATGATTTCACCATAATATGAACCTACAATAGGTGCATCGAAAGATATCTCAAACTCTTGTTCGTATTTATTATCACCCATAGCCTTTTTAGCATCTCTTAATTCGTCTTCTGCTATTAAGCCTGTTTGACTTGCTTTGTATTCTCTTAAATCCCAATTAGGATTCTCATCATCTAATGCGTAGTCTCTTAAACCTTTAAAATGGTTCGAACCTTTCGGAGTGCCGATAAACATACACCAACCCAAACGATCCGATAAAGCAGGTCGTATAACTTCATTGAATAGACTAGGATTAACGTCACCAATCTCGTCAATAACACAACCATCAAGATAAATACCACGAAGGGAATCAGGACTATCAGCACCATACAGTGAGATACGTCTTCCCATAAAGTCGACTCTAAGCTCCGATGCTCTAACTTCCGCTCCCAACGGTCTCGTATATTCGACAAGGTACTCCCATGCAATCCTCTTAGCCTGTCCATAGGTCGGAGCGATGTAAGCAAATTGAGGTTTATTTTTATCGCATTTAAGAGCTGAGTGTATAAGTTGGTTAATCGCTGCAACTGTCTTGCCCATCCTTCGATGACAGACTGCCACCACAAACCTACTATTATGCATTGCTCTGTGAATTTCTTTTTGAGGCGCTCTAGGCTTATAACCTGTTTCAATGACCTCACTCGTCGATTCCTGTTTTGACGACAATTGTGATTGGTTGGTCACTGTCTCCTGTGATTGTTTGTTCTGCTTTTCCATCTATTCTATCTCCAAGTTCCTTAATTGCTGATATATCTCCATCTTCAGCCTTTCTGAATAGAGCTTCAGCTACTCTGTGGATACGTTTGTAGTCTTCTTGCACAGCTAGTTTTTTAATGGTTTTACCCCATACTCTATTCTCTTTGCTGCTATTCTTATTGCCTTTTGGAGGTCCCATTGTATTTCCTGTGTATAAGTGGAGGGTTTTAAACTGACCAGGAGAAGGAGTCAGTCCCTCCGATTGAATTAGTTGAGGACTTAAGTCGTCCTCTGAACTTTATTACTTGTTACATACATACATTGTTACTTCAAAACCAAATCTCATCTCTGTTGCTTGAGGCTGTGTCCATTTCATAATAATACCCTTTATATAAGTTTAATTATACAAAGCTCAGTAGGGAGATTGCTCAAGCCTACCTTGATTGCTCCTTAAAAGACACAATAACGCATATGTCCTTTATAGAGCTGTAAAAAATCACATAAGTGGTTGATTTAGCACCTATTTTAGATTACACCAGGTGACCTCTCGTGCATCACCTGATCCGTAATAGTAACATGCATCGACATGTAGCCTGTGTACACTGAGTTACTGTATCTCGCAGCTAGTACCTACACATGCCATAGTTTGCGCACCTTCTGTGTTGTCATCGTCCTCAATTAACTCTGAAAAGTTGATATTGTTAGGTGTTTCTTTTTTAAGAGCCTCATAATCCTCTTTAGTACACTCTTGATACGGTGCTTGTACATATGAATGATCTGAATGAGGTAGGAAACTAATACCTGATATTTCATCAAAGTGTTTATATACCCATGCTCCAACCTCTAACCATTCTTCATCTCTTACTGATATAGTAACTGATGGTTTATGCTCACACCAATGACGTTGATAAGTTAGCCATAACTCTAACTGCTCTAACGCTGTTTTATCATTACGTGTAATACATCCTTTAGGCGATTTAATTGGGAATGAGAATACTGCAGTGCTTTCAGGCCTATATTGCTCATCTTCGACATGTACACCTTTCTCTTTAAGAAACTCGTATATAGCGTCTTTCTTATCCATTCTAATTGTTCTAACATAATAATCGCTATGTCTAGTGTGTATACCTGAAGCGCTATCCACCAATTGCGATACCGTCCCTGAGGGTTTGACGCAAGTAATAGATGCAGATACTTGGACATCAAGCCGCTTCGCATATTTCTCATTAGTTCTTCTAGCAACATCTCTCATCTCCTCTAAAAATTTAGGGTCTGGATTAGACATCATTTTGTTATCCATAATCCCTGTTAATGATACACCTAACAACCTCTCAGCTGTCGTGTTAGTTTTCCATTCATGACTTAAAAATTGAAAGTTATCTAGTGTTGATTGAAAAGTACCTAGTATTGTAGCTAATTTAACTTTTTCTAACAATGTTTCTTTAGTATCATTAGCTCTTACAACTACCTCAGATAAATTACAGAATTGCTTATCACGCAATATAATCTCAGAACATGGGTTAGTACCATAGTTTAACGTAGCGTCTCTTCTACCCCATTTAGCTGCTTGCTTTTGTGATGCAACTCTATTAAAGATACCTCTTTCTCCAGACTTAGACTTTACTAAAGCTAACCACTCTTCAATAAATACTTCTGAGTCAGGTTTTTCAGTGTAAGCAACAGAGTTATTAGCTAAACCTCTCCAAGCAAAGTCGTTATACCATGCTCCCATCTTAGCTTCTCTCATTCTCTTATCAGTAAGATTAGATAAAGAAATTAAAGCTGATCGTCTAACTCCTCCAACTACAACAATTTCACCAATCATACATACAACGTCATGTACTTCTATAGATGTTAGCTTTCTACCTCTAGCATTAACAATTGTATCTCTTGTGAAATCAAATAGTCTTTTTAATGGTTCAGGACCTGATGCACGTCCACCAAATGTCTTAAGTCTTTCTCCTGCTTTTCTAACTCTAGAGTAGTCCATGGTCGGTATGTCACCTTCCCATAAACTAGATAGAAGTTTACGATACGCCTTCGCCCACCCAAGTTTGCTGTCGCCAACAACAATAACATCATCGCAATCGTTAACGCTCTCTGGTATAGCTGGTAACTTATCAATCTCTTGTCTTTCACAACTAAATCCTACTCCCGTGCCATTCATTAATATATATAAGCACTCACTGAATGCTCTCTTATTGTTGATAGCCATATAGCTACAGTTATAAGCAGCAATGTTATCTCTCCTACATGCTTCTCCTGCAGACATCATTAAACGCATAGATGGCATAATATCTAAGTTTTCTATTGCTTTGTGTAGTTTTGGAAGCTCTGCTGTGATTTCTGGTGAACTTTCTTTGATGTAGTTGATTAACCTATCAACTGTTTCTGACCATGTCTCTCGTCTTTTTTCTTCTGGTAGATAACGAGCATATCTACTTGCTGCTATTAGTTTTTGATACGTGTCCATTGTTTTCCTTTATGATATGTCTGTTATAAATGATTGCCATCTGTTTTTTACTTTAGCCCAACCCTCAACGAGCAAAACCCAATTTGCTTCTCTTAAATGTGGAGTAAATTCAGAATCAGTAATCTTCTTAATACGTGCATTTACATTACCTTTAGTAGTTACTTGTATTGCATGCGTTTCTCCTTTTGTTGTGATACCTAATATATCAAAGTTCCATAAGTCTTGTCTAATTCTAGCGAAGGCGTTCCACCTTTCAACAACCTTCACTAGAGAATAGTCTCCACTCTCCCTCATTCTTTTTAAAGTCCTTTGTGTAGGTGACATTAAGCATCTCCAATATCATCAACGAATCTATCAGGGTCATTAGGCTTAGGTAATACATTACCATAACCATCTTCTTTAACTACATCTTCTTTACGTTTATCAATGTCTTTTTTTATTGTTTCAAATTGTCCTTCACTAGGATGACCAGCAAAGACTGCATTCCATGCTTTCTCTAACTCCTCATCACTAATGCTTTTTGGTCTACGACCACTTCCTTTTCCCATAGTATTATTCCTCTATAAATTTAGGTTTTTGAACTCCTACGAAACCGCAGGACTGTTTATCTGTTGGCTCAAAATCAAATGATGAATCACTATTATGACCAATAGGCATATATAAATAAGCCTCTTGCTGACACATCATAATCTTTGCATTGGTACAATTATCATTGTAATATTTCATAGCATGGTCACAGTTTACAAAGTTACTAACGTAAACTAAATCATCATATGAATCAGTGTATGATACTGCCATTACAAAATTACCAACACCAACCTTACTACCTTTCTCTTCAGCTACAAGAGAAAATGCTAATAAGCCATAGACTAATATAATGATAGCTGCAAAAATAAATGTAAGGCTTGATGTACATACTAAACCAAACCATTCTTTTACTTTTCGTTTTTTAGCTTCTTTATTCTTAATCCAAGCTTTTAATTCTTTTCGTTGTAATTCTTGAGTCTCTTTCCATATACGTATCTTTTCTTGATTTTTCTTATACTCTCTAAACGCTTTGTTTTTATACCCTAAGTAAGCCATTATCCAATCTCCTTTAAAAGTTTTTCATGTAAGTCCCTTTGTTTACCATACTTATTTTCCCATGTTTGTTTACCAATAGTGTGTATACCTTCTTTGCCTTGATGGTGGTAGTGGCAGAGAGGAATTATATCCTTATCTTTCTTACCCATGCCCGTCT
>Ga0209092_10003583_pt1 | contig 13404 bp, 8 predicted proteins | sample FraStrMetagenome_FD_187446 | JGI IMG/M metagenome (GOLD analysis project Ga0209092, IMG submission 187446) | Marine eukaryotic phytoplankton communities from Arctic Ocean - Fram Strait ARC3M Metagenome (SPAdes) (version 2) | ecosystem: Environmental > Aquatic > Marine > Oceanic | place: Fram...
GCACGACAGGTTCAACTGGTTCAACTGGCACAACAGGTTCAACTGGCGCAACTGGCACGACAGGTTCAACTGGTTCAACTGGCACAACAGGTTCAACTGGCACAACTGGCACAACAGGTTCAACTGGCGCAACTGGCACGACAGGTTCAACTGGTACAGCTGGTACAGCTGGTACAACTGGTGAAACAGGTTCAACTGGCACGACAGGTTCAACTGGTTCAACTGGCACAAATGGCACAACTGGTGCAACTGGCATTACAGGTTCAACTGGAACCACTGGATCAACTGGCACTACAGGTTCGACTGGCGAAACAGGAATAGCTGGATTAGCAAGTTCAACCGGCGAAACATGGATCGTCAGACCAATCGGTGAAACAGTTTCAACTGGCGAAACCGGTGCAACTGGCACAACAGGTTCAACTGGCGAAACAGGTTCAACTGGGACAACCAGCACGACAGGATCAACTGGTACAATTGGCTCAACTGGCACGACAGGATCAACTGGATCAACTGGTACAATTGTCTCCACTGACACTACAGGTTCAACTGGTTCAACTGGCACAGCAGGTTCAACTGGTGAAACAGGTATAACTGGAACAACTGGCACTACAGGTTCGACTGGTGAAATGGGGATAACTGGAACAACAGGTTCAATTGGTACTGAAAGTTCCAATGGCGATACAGGAACAGCGGGTTCTACGATCGAAATAATTGATAAATTACCTTTAAAAATTCTTAGGGAATATTTACAAACAATCGAATATAATAACAGTTCTATAGGTCTTTTAAACGCTATTCCTTATGCTCCAATAAACTATTCCTCGTTAGTGGATTGTAGGGGAGTGAAAATTCCATTAGATAATATAGAACGTAGGATAAGTGACGAAGACTCCGAAGATCCATTATAAATCTTCAAGATAATTATTATAGGCTTTATAAAACTCACATACCCTTGATTTTCTTAGGTAATTTAGTATTAATTGAAAATTTCTAGAGAGGGATTATTAACAAAAATGCGGAAATCTCTACAACATTAGTAAGAAAATTTTATTTATTTCAATTTAAAATAAAATTTTTCAGCTGCCGGGATTAATCCGGTGGTAAATTAGTTAAATATGTTAACTAACTACAGTCCATCACTCTGCCTACTAAGTGACTAAACTTACCACCCAACATACTTTATAGTAAGAAGTGTGGTGTAATTAATGTAGATTTTATACTACATGTGCCAACAAGGGCAACAAGGGCAACAAGGGCAACAAAGGCAACAAAGGCAACAAAGGCAACAACATGGGCTGACTGTATTATTTATATAGATGCCGACCAATTGACACTTATATAACTTACATAATACATATATACGTATGTACACTATCTTTAACTATTAACAATACTAGGCGCATAAATTATCGATCCCCTCCCACGACGTATTGCACTGTTTTGACCAGTTGCATTTTTTCACATCGCCCTCCTCACCTAGGTATACACCTCCTTGAAAATTCACGGTTTTCAATGGTTCTTCTCCACCAGAAGAACACGTAGCTGTAGGTAACATCATAACATTTTCACATGTGCCATCGGATTTCTCATTCCAATAGTCTGGGCAATTAGCAATTTTAACAGGCCATGTAAGGTTTTTTTGTTCAACTGCCCAATTCGATATCTGTCTATAATAATAAACACCTAAGATAATAGTAGCGAATACGATAAGTCCTATAGTAAGCGGATCAGTTTTCATTTATATTATAGAGATATAATTAAATTCACAAGAATATACTAAATGTTTACGAATAACCACCCAGTAAAATATGTTATTTTATTTTCAGGTAGGCAGGATAAACCATAATTTTAAGGAATATATATATATTGATAGTCCTTAACGAATAACATAGGATTCAAAATCCCATAACCGAAGCATACAGTGCGTGCTACTATATCGCACGCACTTAATTGTTTACTACGGGCGGACGGCTCGTGAGATCACAAAATACCCATATATGGTATATGCTGTTTAAATATATTAGTAACTATTTATCAAATCTTACTATCCAATAAGTATTGGAGTTAATTTCTCATATAATAATAATTAATGGACATTCTCAAAATAACCGTATCTATTGCCGTAGCATTATTATTACTAAGAATTTTAATGATTTTTTTCACAGTAATGCAGGAAATATTCACCGAGCCATTTGAAACGAATCTATCAGATTCAGAAAATTTTCACAGATACATTATTAATATTTCACCCGACGTCTTTAAGATTAAGCTTGGTATGGGAAATACTAAATCTTTACTACGAAAACAGGCTTATTTATCGCGATTAAAACCCGTCCCACAACATAGCACCGCCAAACTTGAATTATACAGTCGGGCAATGAAAAGCTATTTTACAGATTCAGGGTTAATAAATTTAAATGACGTCCGGACAAATTTCGTAATGTCAATTAATAATTTAGAAATGTCAATGCCCTATACAATAGATAATATGATCGTTTTAAATGAAAGCTTCATCAAGAATCTCCCTGATTATGTTAAGAAAAATTACGTCGAGACTATTATCCACGAAAAAATACACACAATCCAGCGAAAGCATCAAGCCAAGTTCAATGAATTTTACAAACTACAATATCCATTTTTATTTAAAACTATACCGCTAGAAAAACTCCCAGTTAAATTAATAGCAAACCATATGACTAATCCCGATAATAATTTTGATCATTGGTTATATAAGATAAATGACATCGTGTATATACCTATTCTTGAAATAAATGATGGTAAATTATTAGAAGTCGCGTATGAATATACTAATTTAACCAATAAGGTTTTATTAAGTTCAATTCTTACATATTCGAAAACCTCCCAAAGTCATCCAAATGAACTATTCGCGTATACTGTTGCTTCACAAATAGTTAATGGTCGCTTAGAAAGTGTGTTCAGAAACTTTTTATTGACGGTGTGAAAATTTATATTAACCTATAAATTTATAAAGGGTTAATACAAAATTGATTTACATTAAAATTAGAAAACTATACTTAATTAACTTTGGTGGACAATCACTTTACATGACCGGATTACATTTTGATAGCGTAATGCTCTATTATAAAATACGCGACTATGTTATTCGTGCGAATCTAAAGACCTAACGAATTGTAGTAGATCGATCACTGAATGGGTCGCTTTCATCCGAGAGATATTTAATTGTTTTTTCTATAATAGGATTTAACGTGTCCTCGTAGTCTACCAAATAAAACTGCCCGTTGTTACCGAAAACAAATATTTTCTTGTTAATATTATCAACTACCGAAAAAGTCTCAATTCCACTTAAATATATCTGACTAAAACTCCACTGCGAGTTGAAGTATTCTGGTAACACATTGCGTATATATTTCATCCCATAATTATCCCAATTTTTGTTTTTAGTATCACAATTTGCATTAATTTCAGTATTATACAAATGTAAGGTTCCCTTGACCGAACTGACCAAAAGAACACTATTGTCATTCGAAAGACTTATATCTAAAATCTTAATCGGGTCGCAGCCGCGGCGCATTTCTTTCCGAAGATCTCCAGTCTCGATGTCAAAAATTCGTATTAACGTGCCTTTGGTTGATGCCGTAATCAAATATTTACCGTCATTACTCACTTGCATTATGTCAATTTCATTTTTATGTGCTTGAATGGTATTCAAGTAGTCGTCGTTAAACTTGGTTATATTAATAACACCCCTGTCGCGCCCAGAGTATAGTATATATTCTGCCCCCTCATTACCCATCCCCATTAGTACTTTTTTCGCACTCATATCAATTGATTTAACTAAAGAGAGGCTCTCGAATTGGTAAATATAAATTTTACTATTACATTGAACTAATATATAGTCCTTCGTAATATCAACATCTTGGATGTCAGAGTTAAAGTTTATTTCTCCTAAAACTTTCTTATTTTCGTCATTCCATATAATCAGTTTGTTACTGGGATATAGCCCACCCTTACTTTTTCCCACGAAAATAAAAATGTTTGACTCATGCAACATTTTTATCATTTTTACACCGCCCAGGATTTTTCTGGAAACCATCTTCCTGAAGGGATTAATTTGGTATACATAAAACCCTATATCGGTTGCGAAACAACAAAAATTTTTTAACTGGTTAAAGCTAATATAAATTTCACCATTTTGTGTGTTTAATATCATTTACAAATAATTATATATACTAATTTTAAATATATATTAAATAATATTTATGTATCAATTAATAAAAAAATGTGGAGTTTTTTTATCGATTGTGTTTTAGGTTTTTGTGTTTTTAGGTTTTTTGTGTTTTTAGGTTTTTAGGGGATTGAGAGTAGTAGTATGCATCAGTTGCGGAGGCAATTGCTGCGAGTAATAGGGGGGGGAGTCCAACCCCAGGGGAGCGGGGGTGGTTCACTTCCGTCGCTCTCCGGAAGAATGTTCACCTGCTGACTGTCGTCGCCGGTGGAAGCTCGCTGAAGGGTGTTGCTCACACTTCGCAAGGCGCACTCCGCACCATTAAAAGTTGGTGTCACCTGAATTGAGGTTTGGTGTTCGAATCCCATTGACATTCCGGTAGCACCCGCGTCAATGTTCGCCCCGAGGAAGATAGCCATTGTCCCAGAAGCTCGGAGCTCCTTCAGCTTTGCCACGTGTGCTTCCTTACAGCCTCGCTCCGACGTGTTGTCCTCCCCGTCGGTCAGAAGGACGTATGAAGTCATAATATTCGGGTCAAGTTTCTGGACTACACTTGGAAGACTGCGGCGGTAGTCCTCCACATGGGACTCCAACATACGGAGTGTCATTAGACCACTCTGGTAAAGAGACGTCATTCCACGAGGCTGCATGTGGTCGACGAACTCCGACTGGCTGGGCAAATCAGCTGTAGGGGTCTCCGTGAGATTGATCTGCTCGAATGGAACCTCGGTGCGGTCGTCAAAGGTCACCAGTGTGAAAATGGTCGGGACGTCTAGTTTCTTTCCAGTATCAGCCAACATAAGCATTTGCTCGTGAAACTGCAGCGGGGGCGCACCTCGCATACTTTGCATCGAGCCCGACCGGTCACCACACCCAGCAACAATATGAGCTGCTGGCGGAGCCGGCTTGCGAACACCAAGAGCAGTGCGCCCAATGTGGTTCTTGCAGGAAAGAGACATCATGATTTGGAAAAGACTGGTGTGAAATAAATTGAAACTGAAGAATTGAATAATATAACGGCTCTTGTCCCAATAAGTAATCAAATTTATAAATTTACCCCCTTATACAATCCATTAGACCTAAATACCAGGGCGTTGTACAATGTTCACTTCAAACGTAGTATGTTATTTCCAATGGTTGGTTTCACGATATTTTAATTATCAATATATTTATATATTCACATCTAATATTAATTATGGAGAAATTCATATGTAAAGCAGTAGCGTCACCATTCGATAATCGTGACTGGGATGCGTCCGAAATATACCAGACCCCAATACAGAACACCACCGTCGATTTACGACCATCCCTACCCGCGATAAGAAACCAAGGGCGTCAAGGCACTTGTGCGGCCCACACCGCGTCATGTATGAAAGAGTGGCAGGAGGGACAAGATTATAATTTCCAAGGCTATATGTCACCACAATTCATTTACAATAATCGTCAAAATCAAGATACTGACGGTATGTTTGGTAGAGATGTCATGAGAATTTTATCAACAATTGGTAGTGTCGAGGAGTTAGATTATAATTATGGACGAATCGAAGCCCCTGGAGATATAGACCCTGCGTATTTTGATAGAGCCGCGGTTCATAAAATTAAAGCCTACGCACGGGTCCTTGATATTAATACGTTGAAACAAGCCTTATCCATTAATGGACCATGTTATATCGCCTTCCCCGTTTATAATAATTCTATAAGGTTGTGGAAACAAGGCATTGACGATTCTTTACTTGGAGGGCACGCAATGGCGGTAGTGGGCTATACAGCAGAAGGATTTATTATCAGAAATACGTGGGGGGAGCAGTGGGGTGATAAGGGCTATTGTATATATGACTTCGCCGATTGGGGTGCCCACTGGGAAATTTGGACAACTATTGACGCCAAGAGCTATTTTAAACCCGACGATAGTTTAAGCGACGCCGATGATTCCGACGATGAATTTGAACCCCGTGAGGAGGAACTTGGTCGCGATAACCTATGTAAAAAACTATTAACGCTGCTGCGTCGTCATATAAGCTGAGCGTTATTAAAATCTTTTTTGGTCAATCGGTACCCCCAATGCTGTAATGTCTGTCTAATTTTTGGACTGACCGTAATGTCATTGAATTTAGCACCCTTTTTAACTATAAGACGGATTAGATTCTTTCGAAATCTACCATTTGGACCGGTTAGGTTTTTCCACCGTTTAATTTGTCTTTCGTCGTCTATACCTCGTTTGCCGTTATAGAAATCGCAATACCACTGTACCCAGCCGTATGGGTGGGTTTTATGTATCCAGTTCTTTGATTCCCACATTTCTAATGTAGACCCAACGCGTACATTATATTTGTTGATATGCTTATCATATTTATCCCAAGGAGTAATAAATTTTTTTTCAGGAATACCTTTCCACCAAGAAGTTGGATAATCCAAGTGCATTTCACTATACTCGGTATTTGTAATCTTTGAAAAAATTGGACGCCAATACGTCCCCCCAAAACTGCCTAATTTAAATATTATCCTTGGGGTTAAATTCGGCCTAAAGTCGGGATAGTCATTGAAATAAATTATCGGCATTATTATTATAATATATTTTAATCTAATATATTTTAATTTACTCCCACGTAGATAGTCGGAATACTATTACAAACTAAATAAATAGACTGGGTCTTTATAGATCTTGGGGGTAAATGACGGTTTATTTCAAACCAATAACGGTTTTGAAACCGTATGAAATTGGACTGGGTAGAGTATCCAAATTTATGGTGACTGAATATATTGTTCTTAATTACTTAATGTCGAAAATATGAACTTTATTCAAATTTAGCAAATTATAACAAACTTGATAATCCTCATTGGGGCGGAACTCATAACGATTTTCTGTTTTGATCTTAAGGTTTAAGCGTTAGTTGATATTTTTAATAATATAGTATTATGTAATTAAAAATTTCGCGGCAAAGATAGTTATCATGGTAGAGTTTTTAGAAAAGGAACAATATTGGGGGAATATTGAATATAAACGTGATTTAATTAGTATGACACCGTTTAAGATCAAAAAATACGCCACACAATTAAAATTTCGTATTATCGAGGGTTCTGGAATCGCCGTATACATGATCGGGGTGTGCGATAATGGTAAAATCCTGGGTATCGACTTAAACGAAATTGCAAAATGTAATTTAATTATGCTCAGGATGTGCAACGAAATAAATGCTTTTGTCAAGTCTAAAAAGGTGGTCGAAATTACACCCGATAAAGGATTACTGGTATATGTATTAGAAAATCAATTTGCGATGGACGAGATTCCCTATTTATTAGGTTAATCGTTATTTTTAGGTGCTAAGCAAAATTTAATCTCGCCCAAATTGGCTATATTATATTTTATCACAATGGGATAATCATTTTTTAAATAGACTTCGATATTTTGGCATAAACTTGTGCATTTCGTGAATAATACTAATTTTTTGATTGAAAAAACCCCTTGAATAACTTCATCTGGGGATAAATTCTTTAAATATTCCATCCCCCCATTATGAGACTCGCACATTATAGTCTCTTGTTCCATCCAATCGTTTGAGATAGAGAATATTAACTGATTCCCACTGGACTTAATCTCGATCTCGTCCGCCAAATTATTCATATCGCGGCATAATTTCTGAAAATCTCCAGAAGGAATTCTCAGCACCGAGCTAAATTGTGCGGGCGGTATTTCAACCTTATCCAAATATAGGTCCATTAATTTAAGTGAAAATTTATGCCGTAAACCCTTCTCACTAGTCTCGATATGAATTTGTAAGTCATTCGGTTCCATTTTAGTGATAAACATACATAGACTATCATTCGGAGACATCGACTTTAATAGTTTAAATAATCTCAGTATGGAAATACCACATACAATTGGGGCATCGCAATAGAATTTCTCAAAATTCTCCGATAACAATTTCATATATATAAGTGATACGTGGGACGAATCCATGGCAATAACCTTGATACCTGTATTGTTTATTTCGAGGTTAACGTCAGTTAAAATCTCCTTCAAGGCTTCGATTAACGTCCTAATAGCACTTGACTGAACTGTTTTAAATAAAAATTTGTAATTGCTCATATCTTCTGAATTGCTCATTATAATATAAATTATAATTAGTTTTCCTTTATATTTATATTACTTCGAAAATGTATAATTAAATGGTGTGCGTTTGGTTTTTCCCTTATAGGTGAAAGTGTAATATTTGTGGCGCTTTAAATCTTGGACCTCAGGGTATTGCACATCAGTGTAAAACTTTAATTTTGTAAACTTATACAAGGCATCTAACTTCTTATCATTATTTAATTCGTCTCTGGTGAAGAGAATTTCATAATAAAGATCATATTTAAACCGCTCACCTGTACCTAATTCAGGTTCATAAATACCGAATATTTGGTCCTGTATATAACTATTATAGATTATATTATTACATAATTTATGTTTAATAAAATCCGACCGCGACGTGGTATCAGAATCGTCCCCATTATACACGTCTAATATTTGGATCTGTTTATATTGGGTCCCCTTAAATTGTTTTAGTAATTTGGTGAATAAAGGAGCTGCTTTATTGAAGTCTAAATTAAAATTCTCAGCACCCGCAATATATTCCAATGTGGGTTTAATATAATTTGGAATCTGATCAATGAGTTCTGGTGATAGACTGGTCATGATTTCATAACTCAACTTTATATAGCGTTCGGTATCATAGTCACCCTCTTCCAATAGTATATCTCCCGTGTGTTCGATATTCAATAGATTATTGATATTTATATTTGGATATTTTATATCTTCGGGAGCCATACTAACACTTTCAATAAGTATATCACATATTTTGAATAAAATTGGATATAATAAGCGTTTTTTTGTATCATTATGTAGAAAGTTGGTGCTCGAAACGATTTGTTCAATAAACAACCGTATATCCTTTACGATTCGGTTATTTTGGATGGAAAAAAACTCATTAAATTTTTTTACCAAGGCTTCGTATATGTTCAAATCATAGTTAAATTTCGACAATTGTTGGGATTCGCGGTAATTAACAGCTATATCGAGTTTATTATCCGCGATGTGTTTTTGGGTATAAAAATTAACATTTATTTTACGAAGCTCATTAATCAAATATTTATACCCAACCTTTTTATCTTTCGAACCCTGGATAATCTCGATGTATTCAGGGATATTGGTATCTGGGTCCTCGCCAGATGTCCGATTATCAACTTCTACAGGAATTTTAAGATAATTTGGTAAATCGCCAGGTGTACTATCAATTAAAATCCCAGAATCCAAATAAATATACCGAATTTGTTTCGTTGTTCCTCTTAGTACTGTCGATATTGGTATTTCCCCGAGTAGGGATTCTTGGTTCGTATATTGGGTGGTGTTTATTTCGAAATTCTTGATAAAAATTGGCAATTTAAATTCTGTAATAACTCCCAGAGCTTGTATTTGCCTGCAATATTCCTGAAGAGGAGTTGTTATCTTTATCTCGGGATTCTGAACCGGTCGAGGGTGATCAGGGACATAAAAATCACTCACTTCCCCATGGAATTCGAAACTGTCCCAAACCGAAGAAATTTCTTTAATGGGCTTAACTGGAATAAAGATTCCAGTCGAAGTTTTTAATAAAATAATATTATGATCTGATGAGGCGACAGAATTATCTCGATATAGTGTTTCTATTTGAAAATTATCACCCAACCCTTTCAATAATATATAGGTATCGCCTCCCTCCCGAAGGTCAACAGGTTCATTTAGCGGGCATTTTTTAAGAAAAATTTCGTTGTTTATGAATCGATCAATATTATAATAGTCGTATATTAATTGTTTCCTTGGGATATTTTTATTTGGACCTCTACACACCAGATATAAGAGTGTCTTATCCATATGAGGGTGTTTATAATGTTCTATGTCGGATAAAAAGGATACTCCAAATCCTTTTACGTCTAAATTAATCAGATTAGCAGATCCTCGGGGTGAATCTGAATTTATAATTCCATAATACTTTGTAGGACTCACTTTTATCGTTACGACACCAGGGGCTTGTTTAGTCATACTCGCCAACTTAGAAAAAAACTGGAGGTATTCGTCCAGTGACGGAATCTCACTTTCTAATGGAATTGTGACAGATTGTATATCTGTCCGCAGTTGCCGATATTTGGACTTAATGAAATTTTGGAGACTATTAATTTTTTCAACACTAATAAATTCTGGAAATATTGGAACTGAGAATATTTTTTCATTGTACCGAAACGACAGTGCGATGACTTTATTATCAGCACCATCGCTTAAAACGTCCACTGGAATTATATTGTTATCTTTCATAATAGTTGTGTTTCGGATAAGACGGTCGACATTGTTAAATTCAATTTTATTTTTACCAGGATAGGTGTAACTTAATTTATTGTCTGGCTTACATTGTGAAATAAATTCGGTTAAGATATTTTTAATACTGCTTAAATAGCTCTTGTTGTCGGCGAACGTATCTTGAAAAATATCCTTTAAATCAAATGTCTTGATAATTTCGTCGTCTACCCTCGTCGATCCATATTTCTTATAATAGATGGGTTCAAATATTTTATTATATTTTAGTGCGAATGCTACCTTTGTATTATTAGCAACATGCTCAGTTTCTTTCGCCAATAGCGATTTCAAATCCTGCCAATTATTAAGTTTTTTTGTAAAAAATGGGCAATTTATATTAATTGTCGAGCTGGTGGCTGTCTTTTCAATTTCAAAAATGATCAACAGTAGCTCACCAGGCTTTGGTTCACACTTTGGTTTCTTACCAGGTAGTAATTTCGCACTAAATTTCAGCGACGTTAGAATTTCATAGTAAATATCGTAACGTTTAAAATCTTCAGACAGTGTATATTCGATAAAATTCTGGTATGAAGTAATATGACTGCGTTTTCGAAATAAAACGTCTAAGAACCCCTTATTAATATCTTTATAGTAGATTTTTTCTTCCAAATCATTGGCGTTGTCCGTTATTAAATCAACCACAGTATTCTTAATAATATTCACCCATTGTCTAAAATTCAGAGGATTATTTGGCGGCTCTTGTGGGTCCCATTTTTCACTTACCACCGTACTATCTTTGTACATTATATCGAAAATTAAATTAAAAAAAACCTCATTATTTTGCGGAATGCCGCTTCGAATGAATACGCCATGTCGGTTTGTTAATTTTCTACCAAATGTTATATTGTATGGATCTTGGGTTGATATTGGTCTACCGTTTCCACTCAAAGGAACTACTTGATTAAATAATTTGTCCTGCGACTTACATAGCCGACCCTGACTTTTATAACTGATATCATTATACTTGAACTTTTCAGACAACGGTCGGGCGTGTATAAAGGTTGCTGCAGTTTGGACCCGCGGCTTAAAAATTTCATTAAATTTTTTACTATAATTCTGATAACAACATGGTGGGTAAATAGGGTCTTTCTCATCGGTAATTAATGATTGTGATAGAGGGTGTTTGGTATATGATAAAAATCCAGGATAAAAATACGCACTCCCAGATGACCCTGCCCCACTTCTAGGATAAATCCAAATTGGTCGAGACGTTGCACTACTGGTATCCTTGGGATAACGGGGTTTAAATGCTTCAATATCCAGCCCTGTCGTGGCATCAATTCGCCAATTTAATTCGTCGTCGTAATCTAAAGGAGTAAATCCAGGACCTCCTGGAATTTGCGGGTTAGTATAGCTAAGCATTAACCAATGTAAGGGGGTGTTTGTAATTTTATCGTACATTCTTGGGCAAATATACCAGTTTTTCTTATCATCCGAAGTACCATATTTAATAGCCTTGCATTTAATATTGGGTAACGCCGTCTTATTAGTACTCTTAAAATCGTCATACTGTTTTTCAATGAATGGGTTCTTTCCCGCGTTAATGTCGAAAACAGTATTAATATTATAGCCACGAGCTCTATATACAGCGTGTGGTAAGGTCGACGTTTTAACATATACCAGTGGGTTTTGTTGTTTTAGGGTAGGAATATCTTGATATAACTGTTTCAATTGAATATAATTGAGTCCGGGGACCTCGAGTACTCCCCTGACAGTAACTGCTTTATTAAATACATGGTCAACACCATTATAAACGCTCCATAATAAGCCCTCCCCGTCGTCGGCCAATGGCGACGTGGCTGGTTCAGTAGACACTAAATCCCCAATATTACCCCCAATGCTCATGTTTTCGGTATCGCTGACGTACCAATGACCACTTTTCCCTCTATACAAATGCAATTCACGCTCTTTAGTATGGGTGAACACGGGAAAACTATTCTTAGTATATCCATAGTTAATAACGTAGTCACCATTTATATTCGTAAAATCATCTGGTACACCACGGATATCGACGTATAAGTCCACCGTAATTTCACTATCGTTGAATTGTTCTGGAATGGCAGGCGTGGTATTCAATGCAATCTTTGACACACCTTTGCCTGTTTCCAGTACTTTACCTTGTCCGCCAGGGGTAGAGACATACGAACCCACTGTAAAGCCTGGGACGTTTTCTTTAACTCCATCCGAATTTGTATACGTGAATCGCCATTTAGGTTGTGGCGGGTCCATAGGATTTTTTAATAATCCTATTAACTCCTTGTAATCAGCGTCTCGACCGAATGTCTTTACAAATTCTGAAGATGACATTCCATTAAACCGCACCTTTTTCGTCGCACCCGCAACATCTTTAGTATATTCGCAATCTCGATCAAAAGCACCGAATCCATAACTTTTAATTGGTATTTTTCTGCGGACGCTCTCGCCATCAGTCTCGCTGGCAGTGACCGCTTGTAGCTCAGCTTCTAATTCCCGATCGCGATTATCAATGACATATTTTTCGTCGTCCGTTAAGACCTTCGGAATCCGATTCGACTGGCAAATTTTATCATAGCGATCGTACATGCGACCATCCATACTTTCCCCCCAATTAAATAATTCCGCATCGTAGCGGTATAATCTATTAAGAAATAAACTATCGGACGTTTCAGCTGTATGGGCAGGAGCACGACCTTTAACGTCGTCGGTAGAAACTGGCACTTCCGCAGCACCCGTGGCTGTGGAGAGGTCGGCAGTATATTCGCTTTCTTCGCCGTCGGATTCAGATTCAGATTCAAATGACAATTCAGAATCCTCGTCGCTATCGTCGTCGTCGCCAGACGAATCGTCCATA